>LAZR01002496.1_pt1 | contig 10678 bp, 22 predicted proteins | sample 329461 | NCBI WGS metagenome assembly LAZR01 (sample SAMN03002196, study PRJNA259156) | marine sediment metagenome | biome: sea floor; feature: Hydrothermal impacted sediments; material: marine sediment; isolation source: Loki non-amplified sample from Loki's castle hydrothermal vent sediment ...
GCTGATGCGAGAGTGCTTGACTACCATATTGAATATTTAAGCGATAGATTAGGAGAAGCAACGTAATGGCTCTACAAGATGATTTATATAGCGTTGCCACATTCAAAAAGAAAAAGACTGACCCGCTGGAGTTGGCTTACTTGTTTATTAAAGAACTGCCCGAATTTGAGAATGCAATAGACGTTTAGCGGGGGGCGCCTTCGAGGAAAAGAAGGTACAATTGGCGCTGCCTTTGATTCTTTGAGAGATTAAACCAAATCAGCACATAGGAGCTTGACGAAATGAAAATAGATATTTCAAAACTGCTTAAAGGGCTTGACGGCAAACCCCTGGTTAACCAAGAGGAAGAGTTGACACTTGGCAATGTCATGGGGACCGCACTCCTCATGGTGTATACAGATGAGCAGATTGGCGGTGATGTAAAATATAAGCGCCACCAAATTGCACAGAGGCTTTACGGGCAGAAAACAATTGAACTCAGCATTGAGGAAATTGCCCTTATCAAAGATTTGATTGGCAAGGCCTACGGCCCTACCGTGGTCGGCCCCGCTTTCGATATGTTGGAAGGGTCCGGCAAATCAGAATCCACGAAGGAGGCTTGAAAATGGATTTGACCTATGAGCAGTTGAAAGAATTGTCAAGGGAGGGAGCGAATTCCGACCACAATTTAGCTGCTGGAGACGTAATTAAATTGTATGTTGCAAATATAGGTGCAACTCGTGATCTCTAGAAGTTGCGATTGTGAATATGGAAATATTCAGAATTGGAGATTAATTATGGCATGTAAATGGAAGTGAAGGGTATTTAATACTGATATCAAGTTCGGCTGGCAGTGATGTTGCATTAATTAAAAAGGGCGGAGAGCGGGTCCTAACAGCGACTTGATGCTGGCTCGCCAGCTAACAGCCGTCTCACAGCCCGCTCTCCCGGTAATTTCAGTCTATTGGTAATTGCTCAATAAAACTTAGTGCATCTTCATATGTATGAAAGCGCCACGCCGCGTCGCTTTCATCACGCAATAAATTGTCAGCCGCATCTTGTATGCGCCATGGGCGGGTTGGAACTGGCAACCAGACCATAAAATAATTCATTGTGATATTTTAAATTCCCATGTGTCCGGGGCACTGTTTAAAATGGAATAAATGGCATCATAGATATTGTCATATTCATACGCCGCCTCTTCGTTTTCCACAATACTCTCACCGTCAACCCGGCGAAGTTCAATAGCTATGGTTACTGCTCCCAACGAATTAGTAGTGTTGCTAAAATCGGTAATTATTGGTATCTGATTTGCCATAGTATGCCCTCCTTTTTATGGAGTGAAATTCTCGGTTGGATTATCACCGCATGGCATTAATAGCGCATATTTGTCTGCTGAATGGATTTCGATGGGCAAGAATTTACCATGAAAATCTAGGCGCACAAATCCCATATCTTTTACTAAACTTGCAAGAATCTCGCCATCTAGGGTTATTGAGAACTTGGGTTCAGCCTTGGGTTGTACACTACTTCGCCAATCAGGTAGCTTGCTTTCGGTCACGGAACATTTTACACTGTCGCCATTGACGCGCGGGGGTTTTGCAAAAACGATAGCTTTTCCCCCCAATTCTGCTAATGGCTGGGGGGTGCTCGTGGCGCGAATTTGCGCCCCATCGGTAGAAACACTTACCTCATCATCTTCGACATGGATACCGTGAAATCCTGGACGGTATATGTCCGTGGATACTCCATCAAGTAACCAGCGGGTAGCGCGTGTGTCGTCTTTGGTAAATTCTATGGTGTTCATTTAATTATCACCTTTGGTATTGTCGGGAATATCAAGCCAATCAAATATTAGCTTGCCCACTTCGATGGAAGTTCTATCATCAAAATCGGCTTCATAAATTACCTTGGGAGTGGCAAGTTTTTTATATTCACCATTATGTTTCTTGGATGCATATTTTTGATAGTGGACATGCTTCCCAATGGGGTTACGCAGTTGTAGATATTCGCGCATGGTCATAATCCCGGCACTAAAGTTCCATCGTTTATTAAGAGCCTTTACTAATCGTGCCGCATTTGCTCTATCAAGCGTTGTTGGCATCATTTAATTTGTTGGCATTTCCTTTTTAATTTCCCAATATTCGACTTTCGGATTCGGCCTATAGCCAGTATTGTAAAGCGGGAAAAGGTTCCTACCATCATAGACCGGGATAGTGACCGAAATCCCATTATCAGCCACAGCTTGTGCTAATTCTAATTGGCGTTTTATGCTGGCTCTGATATAAACCTCTGCGTTGCCATAGGCATACATTGCCTTTTTGGTCTCTGGATGCAGCCCTTGATAAATGCGCTCTACCTGAACGCTAAATTCCTTGCGTGCATATCCAGCATTTTTAAGAGCTTTGATTGCTCTCTTTACCTGTTCTGTTTGGCGTGCCATTTCTCATTGCCTCTGCCCTTATTATAGCAGGTGCGATGAAGATTGTCAATTCCCGCATATAAGAAACTTATTAACCCTTATAGGCTAATTCTAGTTGTCTTTGCTCATGCGTGCGCGTGCGCCATGCATTGAGCGGCAATCCCCATTGCCCATTGTGTCCGCGGTCTTCAGACCACCCATCTAGCCAGAGCGTATCGATGCGTTCCCCATATACTTGGTTAGCGTTCTTGTCTAAAACCACAACATATTCGGCACCCAATTTTTGCGCATCTTGAATGCTGGAAGTGTCAAAGCATAATTTGTGCGGCGTCTGCAGGAAATGTTTGCGACCATCGATAATTTTCATCCAAACATTTCTGCGGACCCAACCAACGGTAGTTTTAACGCGCTTGTGTTTGATGCGCCTAATAATAAAAATCTCAGGTTCTCCTATCCGCCGAAGGAACTCATCTGGAGATGGCAAGTCATCCAGCGGTTCAATCCCAAATAGGATTTGGCGAACATCCAACGGCGGATTCCAGTCCCATAACCTTTGTCTACCTCTGGCCGGAATAGGATATGGCGGGCGATAAACCAACTCTGTTTCCCACGCAAAGCGACCATCTGCCCAATCGCCTAATTCGAGATTGTTAAAATCCATCCCATTACGCAGTTGGGCAGTTGGGGAAATATTTAGGAGGCTTACTATCGCAACGACAAAGCCGGTCGGTAACATGGTAAATGTTTTATAGCCATCATTATGAAGCAATGTGGCACTCGGCTCAGAGCGCCCAAATCCCTTATCTATTGTCTTTCCGGCGTGAATGGCCAGCATCCCGCGGTAATTTGTGGGCCAGCTACGGGTTTCATAGGTTTTGTGCTCGTGTGCCATTAATGTTGCCCATGGCTGGTGAAGAGTTAAGGCTTTCATTTCTCTTCCTTGTTTTCTTCATCCAGAAATGCCAATCGATGCGCTTGGCGTAATTCTTGGTTGGCGACCGTGGCGTAAATGCGCGTTGTGTCCACGGATGAATGCCGCATCAATTCTTGGGTAATCTCAATGCGCCCCGTGGCTTTTAGGATGCGAATAGCAAAGGCGTGACGGAAACTATGCGGGGAAATCTTCATTGGGTCTATACCACCATCCTTTGCGGCGCGGTTAATAATATATCTAATACCTGCAGTTGTTATGCGATTCTTATCCCTCAAATCAGCGGCGGCATTATCGTGCCGAGAAAACGCCGGACCTTGAGGCTCGTCAGAATTGCGGGCGCGCCAATAAGCTTCGATGGCATGGCGCGTTTTATCATTGAAATAGATAAACGCTTCCTTATCTCCCTTTCCAATAACGACCGCCTGTAAGTTCTCTAGGTCAATGTTCTCCACATTCAGCGCGGCTAATTCGGCCACTCGGCATCCTGAGGTGAACAGAAGCTGCACAATAGCAATATCGCGTTCACGAATCGGGCTTTTAGCATCTCGTGTATCCACTACATGCAATATTTTTTCTATCATGCCTTCTGGTGCAAATTTTGGCAGCCTTGATTCGCGCTTGCGGTTGGACAGCCGGATGGCGTTTTTATATCTCGCCAGTTCTTGGGCAGTCGGCGTTGCATATCCCCGGATAACAAGCCAATCTAAAAACGATGTGACGGCACTTATATATACCTTGCGCGTGGCCTTGGGAAATTTATTTGTGGAAAGCCAGTGCGGAAACTTTTCAAACATTCGTAGGCCAGCGCAGAGATTTTGAATAGGATGGGAGGGCAAGATATCATGGGAGCGAGCAAATTTGATAAACTTGCTGATGCCCTGAGTATAGGTGCGAACAGTAGATGCCGCCAAATCTAGCTCCACCTCTGTGACGTATTTATCAACCACTTCTTGAATAGGTTTATCCAGGTCCATAACTAAAAACTTTCCTTATTCTGAAAGGTGGCAACGGCATCATCATAAATAAACCAGGCCTGTTCAGTTGATAACTCAGCATAAATCCGAAGCATGGCTTTTATTAGGCGTTTCTCACGCCTGGACGTAATGTACGGGTAGTGCTTCGCCACATACCTATGAACAAATTTCTGCGGAGTCAAATGTTTCTTGATTTCCCGGTCGTGAACATCCAGAGAAGAGGCATACAATATTTGAATGAAAAGGATAAATAACAACAGAGCTACTATTATTAAGTCCCACGTAATCCTACCAGTCAAATAGTATGAGATTGACATTGACATAAGGATGGGTGTTGTTATTGTGATGAAGACGAGCACTTTTTTCCTATTCATTTATCTCACCTTACTATGAAACGTATTTGGCAAAATTGCGCGCGGCCTGTTTTGCTTCGGGGAGAACCGTTATTGTGCGTGCACCGTGAAGATTGAATGGGGTGCTTTCATCCCCGTAATCCTCATCGAATATCTTGTCGCCAATTCCGAATCCAAAGATTGCCCTATGGGACCACCCATACCATTTATGTTCCCTTTCGCAGAATCCGATTGAACATGCCGAATTAGCCTTCGTGCGCTTTTCCGGCGCAATACCGCGCTTGTAACAAAGATTGTAGGCATCTCTGCTGCGGCCAATATAATCACCGCTGGGCGTGTAGGCAGACTTCGTGATTAATTCCTCGTCCGCAGCCATGCCGGGATTATCATCCCCTGTTAGTCGTTCCGTGCGTATTTCATATCCCGCTTTATACTTGCGTACATTCAAAACTTTACGTGCCATTGCTATGACTCCTTTATATTATTAGATATTGCCAACGATATTTTCAATCATCTCTTCTACGTCATTTTCTTCACGAAAACCGATTATTTGCTGTCTCGCATCCTCGTGGCGTTCTTCAAATCGCTTGATGGCACCGCTACCCAAGTAGTTTTCTATTGCTGAACGCACCAAATCTTCAGCCTCTTGTGGCCTAACGACCAACGCATTTGCTTCACATTTGCGCGCGCCGACCTTCTTCAGATATTCCTGAACATAAGGCATAAAGTGATTTTTATGTGAGGGGGAGGCAAGATTTTTCTTTGAGCCGGTTATCAAATTTTCAATCCAGCTCAAATTGTTTTCCTCAATGAAGTCATAGCCTAGACCAAACCGCTTGATAATCAAGGTTGACGGATTATAGCCGTGAGTGCCATCCTCCCAGTATATATCTTGCAGGTCGGCCAAATTTTTCCTAAGAAAGTCAGAGATACGCAATCCGTCAGGGTCATAATCTCCGCAGTAAAGAAGAACGCACTTCATGCCTCTTTCCTCGGCTTCGCCAAAGCGCCTAGCGTATTCAGCGCGCTGCTTCATTGAACTCCATCCCTTTGTGGTCGCAATTGGAATATGATATTGTTCACAAACCGGACTGAAGAGCGTTTTCAAATCTATCTTCTCAACAATCATCTGAATGTAGTAGTCTTCGCCAATCCACCAATCAGGGGTGTAGAAATCCTCACAGCGTAGTGATGCTCTTAAAACATTGGCAAAATGTTCAAGGGGAGTATCATCGTCAGGAATCTCAATGCCCGAAAATTGGCGTCCTTCCTCCTCTGCCGTAAAATCAATGGGCAGATACCCTTGACGGCGACAGTTGTTGATTAGATTTTCTACCTTGTCAAATTCAGCTTTGTTGATTAGACCAAATCCTTCCAGCAGATAGCACCAGCCCCGTGATGATATCTTGAATCCAATGTCTTCTCCCAGCTTGACAAGGTCGGCACTAAATTCCCTTAACCCCGCTATCCTGTTTTTACGTCCCGGTAATTTCATGGCACCTCCAATTCATCAAAAATATTGTTACGTCCAACATCCATCAACACAAACCATCAGTGGTAATTGTTTCCCCTTCCTTTCCTTTTTGGCCTCTGCCTCTAAATCGACTTCCTCAAGAGGGATTACCTTTCTCCACACATACAATTCGTCTGCCGTGCTACCACCGCGCTTTGCTAATGGATTATTTCGATTTTCCCTATCAAAGGCCACGGCATCCCTAAACTCATGCGGGGCATCATTTTTCATTTCCAAATATTCAGTAGCGGAGCGATAGGGACAAGCAATGCAAGCCGATTTAACAGGTACGGGCAGCCCTAATTTCTTTATTCCTTCGATGCAGTCATTTCTTGTAATTCTGTTCTTAATTAATGGGTACTCTCTTTTTATGAATTTGACTTGGCTTTGTTTCATGCGATGGTATTCATCGTAGGAATATCCAAGCCAAACAATGATTTGACCAGGTTTTGGGTGTGGCGCCTTGCGCGGGTCGAATCCTGCAAAAAGGCGCATCGTCCGTTTGTTTACGTCTATTTTGAAGTGGCGCGTACATTGCCGTTGTAGCGGACCCCCATCTGATGTAAAAAAGGGGATGTGTATATGTTCTTTTGCTCCCATCTCTCTAATATTACCAGCGGTATCCTCCAAGACCGGAATTCCCCTATCTACAAACCAAGGAGTATAAAACTCTTTGATTCTATAGGATGCATCCCGCTCCCATTGGGTATCTGCATGAACAATCGCGTCCACTTTTGGCAAATTGCCCATTGCGGACAAAATCCCTAAATAGGTTGATTGAGTTCCAAGTCCCCATGACAAAAAGGTGTGGTGTTTATTATTCATAGCAGATTCTTTATAAATACTGGATTAGCCGTCAAATAGTTTAGAAAGGCGTACCACCATATCTGTGCCGTCAACAGATTTCACACAGTAATGAAGACCATCATGGGTTATTATTTCAGGATAACCAGAATCAAGACAGTAACCATATGCAGTTCGACCTGCAATGACATCGGTGTAGGCCTCATAGATATTTGTAGCCGCCAACCACCCCGCGCCTATGACAAATACAACAATCACTATTGTGAGTAATAATCTTTTCGTTAGCCTCCTTGTGGCATTGCCTGCATGGTAAGCGTTCTTGTAAGGACTTGCATCGTGTAGCTTCATTTGCTTCTACCTCTCTGCTTGCGATAATATACGTTATGGTAAGCACAATCTAATTATACCAATAATTGACCGCGAATTTACTTGGAAATTTCCGAAATTTCCGGATATTACCAGAATTTACCGAATATTACCTGAGAGCCTAGGGACCAAATCCCCTGTCTTCCTTTTCTCATATGCTAAACCAAAGCCTAGCAATAATAAAGATACCCAGGTAAGATTCCAGGCATTTGGCCCCAGCCAGATTGAGGTCAGCGGCAACCACGTACTTAATGCAACCGCTGCCGCAAACCACGGCCTCAGGCGGGAAATTGCGGGCATCAGAGGTAATAAATGATAGGGGATGAGCGTAGGCGTTATAAAAGCACCTGCCAACATCCACCAGTCGGTATCGTGTTTTGGCATTTTCCACAGTACAAACAAGAAAACTGGCAACCCGCGCCAGCCCAACCCAATATCTTGTACCCATGGGTCTGCAGAGGCCGTGTGTGCTTCATAATAGTCCAGCATATTGAGGGGCCAAAGCCCCCAGAAAACAAAAGACGCTGCCACTATGACTACTCCGGCCTTGAAATATTCCTTGCGGGCGAATAGGGCAAAGGCCGCAACTTGTGGTTTTATTAATATGAATGAGGCGGCAACAGCAATTAGTCCGCGCTTTAGATATTGCTTAGTTTGTGGCACCATTAATGCGAGATGAAATCCAATAATTCCAAGCAGGGTGAGTCCATCTAGCTGCCCCAAAAATATCACCCAAAAAAGAGGGAATGTCATGAAAGACATTATGGCAGACCATATTGAGGCTTGTTTGCGAAAAACCAGAATTATGAAAGTGGCTAGGGTGACTCCAATCAAGAGCGGATAGGTGAGGGGATTTAGGACCAAGGCTGTCCATGGAGGATAGTGGCCAGGAATATTTTTCGGCTCAGAAAAAAACACCTTCCAATCAAAGCCGAATAACTCATTCTCCATAGGGATTAGAGTTGCGGCCAAGGAAAGGATGGCGACAAGAATCATCCAGACAATAATTAAAGTTGACCATTCTCTATTCTTCATATTGCTCCATATGGATGTGCCTCCAATCTAGTCCCGGCAATCTTCACAATAGCCAATAATTTCTTCATCATCTGGGTCTACCAATTCGCCGCTTTCAAACCACCAACCACAACCTTGGCAAGCTTCAACATTTCTATCCAGCAAGGCTTCTTCTGTATCCTCTGGTGTGATTTCAAAATCGAACACGTCTTCGGCGGTAAATACATTATTGCATGTGCCTAGGAAATGCTCAACTATTTGGTCGCGCTGATAATCTGTAATGTTTTTCATACATACCAACTATTTAGAATGTATTTATCCAACATAGTTTATTGCGTGGCCACGCATCAAATGGGGGTAATGTAGTATCGCCCCAGTCATAGAGGCTATCCAAGATATTGTCAAACCATTCAACCTCGTCCACCCCTTCAAATTCATCAGCAATATCTTCTAGTTCTGGATATGAATCGAATCTCACGAAGCCACGAATGCGCTTTGACAATTCTGCGCCCTTTTCTTCAATAGTCGGATATTCTTCTTCATTATGAAGTATGCCACTAATATCAATTTTGTGTTTCCAGTTAGCCATATGGTAGTACCTCCTAATATGTGGGTTTGTCGCCCCATCCAAAAAACAACCAGCCCCAAAACCATAGAACGAAACCGGCAAGAAGCGCGGACAAGAACATAAGGTAAAGGATTTCCCCGCCTATTGCCCACCCCGTTAACTCACCAGCTAGTATTTCCCCATCGACTTCGTCTATGGATTTCTTGAATAAGACTATAAGCATAAAAAGCCCACTTCCATATGTGATAATATACTGCATTACTTTTCTCATAATCATTCTCCTAAAATAGTTTATGTACTACATTCCCAGGGCTACCGCGGTTGCAAAAACCGTACAGAAACCAAATTGGCATTATGGTCTGTGGCCTCTTCCTCACTCATGGGGCTGGGGTTCCAGACTACCAAATACCGCTTCGTGCCTTGTCTATCTCTCGCCCATAGCGCGGGATTACCCGGTAAGGCGGAATCTTCAAAAAAGATATTTGCATCAATTCCGTTGCCTTCAATTGCCTTTGCGATTTGGTAAAGTTGTTTTGTTGTAACCTTCAACATGATTTACTCCTTTTATAGGGGGAGGAGAGAACTAAGCACAAGCGGGGCAGCGGTGGTCTTTATAATGCTCTATACTTATGGTTGTGGGCTTGCTGTTCTTGAATACATCGCCGTATGTGTCAATTTCAGCTAAGAATGTTAATGCTTCCTGCTCGGTCATCCAGCTAAAGGTCACAGATTCGATTTTTTTGTGTTGGCCGTCTGTGAGTAGCTTGTAGACAGCATATTCTCCGGCTCCATCCTCGCTAGTAGCATCATTGAAGAATAGGTAGCCATTGTGAAACCAAGCGGTGCATAACGTCCAGGTGCATTGGGTAAGGTTGTATGCTAGTGTCGCGGGGTCTTTTTCCTCTTTTAGCGAATACTTTCTTTTTGTTTCAAACATTGGTTATGCCTCCTAAGATGTGGGTTGGTCTGGTTCTATCCAGCTTTCTTTCCAAAAGGGAAAAGATAATATTCTTATTCCGGTTCTACCCCCGTAAAGCCACGGCGACCACCAAGTAAGCTGTATGCCGTAGGGTTTTTGCTTGGAGAAGGAACGCATAAGAGAAAGTTCCAGTCTGTCATTCACGAACAGCTTATATAGGACAAAAAAAATTATTATTGAATTAGCAATTGTCAGATATTCCATAATAGTTTATGTACGCTCTTTTTTTGGTGGTATGTCGGGGCATTTTCTGCATCGCCTCCGAACTGCATTTGTTTCTCCATAGAAGTCGGTTATGGGTGGTTGGGTGTGTCCGCATTCTAATATTTCTACGGGCATATCTACTTTCAGACCCAACCAATCCTTCTCAATTTTTCGTCCAACTATTTTTCTTAGCGGTTTCATAATAAGTTTATGTACATCCCCAGGGCTACCATCTTCACACTAAGGGTGAAAGGGTGATAGCCGAGGGGGAGGACACAAGCTATTTGCTGTGGCCGTTGCAACGCCCGTTTTCTAGGCGATTATCGCATTCTCCAATTGGGTAATGATCTAGGCCGTCGCCTCTTATTGCTTCAATGGCTTCTTCGTCTGTTCCGTCAAAGTCATTCAGAACATTTGCGGCTCCGCCTTCTTTGATTGCGCTAATGAGATAGCTTTGTGTTGCCGATAAGTGGTACCTGTGTCCAATTTTGACTTTCATTGACGTCCTCCTAGACGTGTAGTTTAGCGGGGTTCTCCGCTTTCCTATCCTCACTACAAAAGGTAATGA
>LAZR01002497.1_pt1 | contig 10672 bp, 21 predicted proteins | sample 329461 | NCBI WGS metagenome assembly LAZR01 (sample SAMN03002196, study PRJNA259156) | marine sediment metagenome | biome: sea floor; feature: Hydrothermal impacted sediments; material: marine sediment; isolation source: Loki non-amplified sample from Loki's castle hydrothermal vent sediment ...
GCTGTACTTGAGGATTTTGCCCCGGATGAATATGATCTGTTTGTCGGTGAGATATTCCTTGTCCAAATAGAACTTGCTGATATCGGATAGCACATATGCATCTGACTTGGAGAAGCCCATACCGTTCTGAGCATCAGTTGTCTTATATGCTTGTTCGTCGGCTGTCTGCCAGGTATATAGCTGTAGCAGGGCAGCGATGGCATATCCGTCTTCGGATTTGATCCGAGCGTCGATGTCTTCCCTGGCCGGGCCTCTGCTGAGATGATTAACGGCGGTCATATCTGTCATCCTCGCTCGCGCTTGGTAGGCGTTCGGGTGCGTCTGGTCCGGCTGTCCTCCGGTTGCTTATGCTGTTTATAATACTCTTCAACGATTAGATCAAGCATCTTGCCCTCATGGACTTTGGCTTGACTGGCAAGTTCGGTCAGCCGGTCCCAGGTGTCATCGCCGATTGTAGCGTGGAACTGTCCCATGGTTTCTCCTTTCAAGCCTTGCCGCTGACTGCTTCCGTGGCTTTGGCCAGCTGCAGTATTTGTTCCTTGTCCTTCTCGATGAACAGACCTATGGTCTTAGCCAGCGCTTCCTTATCGTCATAGTGCTGCTTCAGCCGGGCTCGCGCAGCTTTCAACCGGTGGTCAATATCACAACGTCGACCATCACTAACAGATTCGTCCGGCTTGCAAACGGCTACCCAGATCTCAACATTGAAATCTTCTTCACACTTGGAACAGGTCTTGAACCGGGCGTTGTACCCAGTGCGACCGAAGCCGGAGATGTTCACCGGCTGCTTGTGGCCGCAGTTAGGACAGGTGATGTTCGGGCTGAAGTCCATTAGCTTCTTCATAAGGTCTCCCAATTTTCTTCGATGTTTTTCAGGATGCGTTTATACTCGCGCTCGCGATCCAGCACTTCATTATATATCTCATCGTCGCGATAGGACAGCGCGGTCTGTTCAATCAGGTCTCGTATCGCCCTGGGTTCGAGAGCGTCCAGTTCCCAGCTATCATAGCCGAACTCAGATACGTATTTGGGGGCGCGTGAATCCTTCAGTTTGGTTGGGTTGGGCGGAGGGTTGTACTGCTTTATCTGGTCCATATTGAGTGCGATCCGTTTGATCTCAACATCGCGCAAGAACGTATTCTGTCGATCACCAATGTCACGCGTCATGTCCATCCCTGACGGATCGTGATCACCCAGGTGGATAATTACCGGCTGCTGCCCGTCGGCTTCTATGTCACCGAAGCGCTCGGAGCCCACCCACATTTCTGACAGGCTCATATACCCCTTGCAGGCGTAGTAGCCTATATCCAGCTGTTCGCAGATATCGGCTATGACACCGACCAGGGCTTCTTTTTCAATCCAGACTTGAGGGCGGTACGGCTGACCTTCCCAATGATCCACCCGAAACCAGTACGACACAGAGCGGATGATATGGCCGGGATTTTGCCAGTGGCCCAGCTCTTCTAAATTACGCGTCCGGTCTTCGATGGCATCCCAATCGATCAGGCCGGCCAATCTGGCATCACTGACAACGCCGATCAATTTGGCATACGACTTGGGATTATTGTGCGTACCCTTGACAAGAGGAAACCCCAGCATCTCCATGTTATCCTCGCCGGTGGCGACAAATTGATAGTACAACTGACGGACCGTGAGCTTCATATCTTCTGCTTGATACTCTTCTATGATCTGATTGGCCTGGTGGATAATCAGCTGCGTCTTAGCCTGAAACTTCTTCTCAATATAAGCGATCTTGGGCATGTATGTTCCTCCTTATCGTAGTGCGGTTTTGATCTCGGTAAAGCAATCATTGATCCTGCTATATGTCCATTTGAACGTGCGCAGGTACCGTCGCAACAGCTTGAGGGTGATCGCCGGCCTGGATCGTTCTGTGACCGCCCAGCGGTATAGATCAGCCGGGGTCTCCCATATGACCTTGATACAAAACTGGGCGTCGTCTGACAGCGTCTGTATCGTGCTGAGCAGATCAATCAGCAATTCATCACCTGACGCGCTGGCATCGCCCTGGGCGCGCGATCCTTAACGCCTATGGGCCCACCGAAGCTACGGTTACAGCGACGCTGGCAAAACTGTATCCCGGTAAGCCAGTTACGATCCTTGTAGCGCCCTTGCAGGCATGAATACAAATATGTGCTGAAGGTGGTCTTCCCGTTCCATTTGCCGGCACAGCGGGTAAAGACCAGATACCCTTCGGATATCAGCTTATCAAACGGCATGTCGTAGCCGTTGCCATATGTCCGGGCGTAGTTGCCTGCCAGGTGACATATCATCTTGCGGTAATCGTCATACTGTGGTTTCTGCACTGGGCCATCCTTATCAGCCTGAGGGTTGATCCATTCCATACACGACCGGTTGTTCGGGTTCAAGCAGCATACGCACAGGACCGCGACTAAGCCTTACCCGACCATCCTGCTGCTCCATATGGGCGACGATGCCGAACAGAACAATCAACACCAAAGAGAGCAGGAGCATACCGACGATTGAGTGTAGTGCTATCCGGGCGGCTATTATTTTTGGGTTGATCATTGGGTTGTCTCCTCTGCTACTTTACATAGTTCAATTTTCCCACAAAGGGCGGCCCGTACCGATTCGATATCGCACCGCTCAGTGTAGAATGTCCGTCGGACTGCCGGGCCGTCCCAAGGGGTCCATTGAAACTGATCGGACTCTTCATACATGGGCTGCATGCCGTCGAACCTGAGCGCGCTGCCGGGCATATCCCGGTTGATTTGTGCGGCTGTCAATTCTGCTGCGGACATATCTGCTCCTTTTAAAAAAGTCGATTGAATTTGGCTGCTCTACGCTGCGCGCTAAATGTAAAAATAGATATAATTTCATCTTGATCGGGCTTGACCAGCCATAAGCCGCCGTCAAGGTCTATATCTTTCAATGGCACTTGCTGCTCTTCGAAATCGATTTTGTGCCGAGTAAGAATTTGTCGATATTGTTTTGACGGATTACGTTTGCTGATCAGGCCGCTATCTGTCCTGAGTTTTGTATTGTGTCTGATGTATGTTTTGCCCATGAGGCCAGCTCTCCTTTCAGTTGGTGCCGAGCATCCACCCGACTTCTTGATTATAGATATATGACGCCCGGTACCCACTGCCGTCGCGTGCGATACAAAGATGGGTGCCAAATTCACTATCATAAGGTTCAATTAGGCCCAGTGTGATCCCGCCGGAAAAGTGCTGGTTGTCAGTCAGAATCCTGTCAATGTCCGGTCCGTACACGACCTCGTCTGGATCACCCCGGGATTCATCGGCATCCCATAGGGGGTCGAATGATTCCGGCGGGTCAGGCTCGGCCGTGCAGTACCAAGCATTGCCTTGTGAACTATTGGTCAGTCTTGTGGCGGGGAAGCTGCTGTCGATCTTCCCGTGGTCGCGCTCGATCTGTTGGACGATTTCGTTGCAGTGTTCAAATTGGCATCGGGTGACAAGGTCGCGGGCGGTTGCCCAGCGGGGGTCGTCCAGGTAGGAGTTGTGTGATTTGACAGAATCGGCTTGCCATTGTTGTCGTCTCATGTGGTGCTCCTTTCGGCCGGTTACAATGCCACCGGCGAGGGCGGTTGGATTACCATGTATCAGGTGTCGGGTGGTCTATGAGATACTGTTCAATTTTATCCTCTTCGCCAATGTAACCGATTGTGACCTTGACGCCATCACTCGCGGTGCCGACATATTCATCACCATCTATTGATATGGTGCCATTATTAATATGCTCATCAACATCAGCTATCTCCTTTCGATCTCAGCGAGATCTCGTTGTTGCCGGGCGATCGTTTCTGCCCAGTGGGCTATCTGTCTGTCGGCCTGTTGCCGTGTGTTATCAATGAAGCCCTGTAGGACGGCGATGCTGGCCCGGATGCTTTGGGCTTCGGTGGTCGGCTTGGGGCCGGTGTCGGGTGTAAGTGATCGGCGGGTGCGTTTCATATTATGACCACCAATCAAAAAGCTCATTGGGTTCACATGGGTGGTCTTTACAAATTAAGGGTTCAATATTTTCGGCCCCGGTGACGTCAATATCAGCCGGGATTGATATGCAGTAGGTTGGCGAATCGGTTGTTAGTATATTGGGGTTCTTTTCAATACGGTAGTGGATTTTTTGAAGGGTGTATTTTCCTATTACGTCACCTCTATTTCTGTTTATCAACTGGGTTTTTGCCAATTCTAACAGATCGATTTTTCCTTGTACAGCTTGGATCAAAAGATCTGAATCTGTCAGGTTAAAAATAAACTCTGGATTCTTCTCATCTGGTATTGCCATATCAAATCCTTTCGCCGGCATCGGCCCTGCCGGCTGGGCGGTTGGTATTAGCTGATCAATTGTCCACATTCGTCATAGTTGGGGATCTATGTATCTGCCAGGGTCAATTCTTCGTATTGTGCTACCACTTCGTCGTATTCCATCATGGCCGGATTGGTGAAGTCATTAATCTCGCCACAGCACGGGCAGGCTCCTTCATCACCGTACATCAGACTGAAGCATTTGCCGCATACGTAATCACTATCTGTGTCAGTTACTCGGATTCCTTTTGTCATTGTGTGGCTCCTTTCTGCCGGTTGGGCTGTCGAATGATTATCCAATATACTTTTGTTTCATCCCATCATAAATCGTCTGACTGGGTCCTGCCTCTTCTATCCGGTTTTCTATCGCCACTATTGCATCTGTCAGCATTTCCCGCGCTGTTCTGGTGTTGCGGCAATATCCGTCTTTGTCCGTTTGTGATTTGTCCATTTTGTTGATCTTTGCTATTCGTCCTCTGTATTCTTTGATTCTCTTTTCTGCTGTTTTCATTGTGTGCCCCTTTGTATTTGATTTAAGAGCAGTATATAATAGGTAACAAAGAAAATCAAGAAAAGTAAGCAAATAAAGAAAATAAACACCTACCCTTAACCCCGTATAATCCTTACATAAACCAATCCAGCCTAAAAATAATTGCCCTGTAGCCAAAATAATCCTTGATTAAATCCAATCAATTTCCCTAAAATACCTCTTAAATCAGCTAAAAAAGGGTACTTCAGTGGCTAATCAACCCGACCATAACTACTTGAAACCATTAGACATCCAAACCCTCCTGGTTTTCCCCAAAAATAACCCCCTAATATCATTACTAATATTACGACCAATTCGGAAAAACCAAATCATACGCCCCATATATCCAATCATAATCGATCACATACCGCTATGAACCGACAACGCGATACAGCTATAATCCCAGATGAGATCATAACCAGTAATGGGCTCAGGATCAGACAGACCCCCATACCGGACGATCTCGGTCAGACCCCCAATGGCAATGGCAAACGCAATGGTAATGGGAATCTAACCATTAGGGAGAAGCGGTTCGCAGCTATATATGATGGAGCAGGGGATGGGGTCGGAGCTGCGCGACTGAGTGGGTATCAGGGCAATGCGGATGCATTAGCAGCGACTGCAAGCCGGTTAATAAGAAAAGACAAGGTCATGGCGGTGGTCCAGGCCCGGAACGGACAGGAAGAGGAAATAAGGGCGGGCATCGCCTCCCGGATGGACCGCCAGGTATTCTGGTCAAGGGTCATGTGGGGGCTGGAGACCCAAGAGGTCCGGGTCGGCAAGCCGCCGAATGATCAGGTTGTGTCGCTGCCGCCGATTATGAAGGACCGCCTCAAGGCGTCGGAGCTGCTTGGCCGGTCACAGCTGGACTTCATGGACCTGAACCGTGGCGGGGATGCCCCGGTGGCGACGCCGGCAATGACGATGGAGTTTTTGAAGAACCTGCCGGATGAATCGCTCCGGTCGATCAAGATGATGTTCATCCAAGCTGAGGTGAGGCCATGACTAACGACGAGTTCAAACTGATAAGCAAAGATTGTCCATCGAAGATCCTCGGGTATCGGAAGGGCAATCGGCGCTGCGAGCTGTTAAGGCCGGGTGCGTATAATCCGCTATGTAGGGAAAGCATCTGTATGATATCTGCGACAATAAAAGCCCAAGCCGCTGTCCAGGATGCCCGGTTATGAATTTCTTCAAGGTCACATATTACAACAATAGCCGACTGCGCAGTCAGATCATCCCGGCCGACAATTGGGATGACGCGTTCCATACCGCTCGGGAAATGATAGTGCAGCATAGTTGGGAGCTGATCAGCGTTGAGATCGTACCCCAGGACGAAACGAATATTTGATTCACTGTGTAGGGGGCTAAATGACAAGGCAATTTGAAAGCGTAGTCGCGACAACCAAGCTCGGTATTGACGGTGTCGTATTTACCGATAGCGCATTGCAGGATTTGGCAGACAGTTCGGCAGGAAAGCCGGTGTTGTTAGATTGTGATCCGATGAAGCCTGTTGGGGTTGTCCGCGCCAGCCGGGTCATAGATGGCCAGCTCGTCATTAGGTGGGAGGCAGATGTCGATTTTTCACCAGGGATGAAACCTGTTCCCTGCTTTATCAGTAAGCAGTGTATAGTAAATGGAGATCAGCAAACTATCCAAAGTGCGCAGCCTTGTTCATACGGCCTGACTTCGTCGCTGTCTGAGCTGGATCTACCAGAGACAAAGGAATTATGAATAACACCCAGGCTATAACAGACGTCCAGCAGCTCGAAAAGTATTCGGGCGTCCTTGCCGGATTATCCTTGCAGGATATTGAACATGAAGAAGCCCGGCGGTGTGAGGGCTCTCTGCGCACCTATGTCGAAGCTGCCTGGCCGATCCTGGAGCCCAAAAACGTGTTCAAGCCCGGCTGGCATATCGATGCGATCTGTGAACACTTACAGGCAATGACCGAAGGCCAGATCACCCGGCTGATAATTAACATGCCGATGCGGCACATGAAGTCGCTGACGACCGGAGGTTTCTGGCCCAGTTGGGAATGGGGGCCGTACAACCGGCCGGAATCCCGCTGGGTGTATTCATCGTATGCCGACAGCTTATCTACAAGAGATAGTCGCAAGGCGCGCAATCTAATCCAGTCGCCGTGGTACAAACAGTATTGGGGCGACCGCTTCCATCTCACCGGTGACCAGAACGAAAAGAAGCGGTATGAGAATAACAAGCTCGGGTACCGCCTGGCCACGACGATCAAGGGTGTTGGTACCGGCGAGGGTGGTGATCATATTTGTGTGGACGATCCTCACAACGTTTTGCAGGTTGAGAGTGTTACCCGCCGGGTTGAGGTTATACACTGGTGGGATGAAACGATGTCATCTCGTAGTGATGATCCTGCAACGGTTACATTCCTGATCGTTTGCCATAGGACGCATGAAGGGGATCTCAGCGGTCATGTGCTGGCTAAAGAGACCGGATACGAACACCTGTGCCTGCCGGCCCGGTACGAGGGCAATCGGATTGTGACCTCAATTGGCAAAGAAGACCCGCGTACTATCCAGGGCGAGCCTCTTTGGAAAGAGCAGTACCCGGAGAAAGAACTGCGCAAGCTGGAAAAGGATCTGGGCAGCCAGTACGCCATCGCAGGGCAAATGCAACAGCGGCCAGCTCCCAGGGAAGGCGGGGGCTTTAACATAACAGATTTCGAGATCATCAAAGCCTTCGACCAGTCCAAGGTCGTCAAGTCCATTCGGTACTGGGACAAGGCCGGGACAGCCGGCGGCACCGGAGCCCAGACAGCCGGGACGCTGATGCACAAACTCGCCGAGGACATCTACGATGAGCAAGGCGAGGTGATCGAGATTGAATATGAGTATATCATCGAAGATGTTATCAGCGGCCGGTGGGAAGCGCCACAGCGTGAGAAGCGCATCAGCCAGACTATGATATTGGATGGCAAGAAGGTCGTCACCTGGGTTGAGCAAGAGCCAGGGTCGGGCGGCAAGGAATCAGCCCAAGGTACCCAGCGGCGCAATCCCGGCTACAGGGTGCGTAAGGACCGGGTGACCGGGTCCAAGGAAGTCCGGGCTGAAGAATATCAAGTGCAGGTTGAAGCCCATACTGTCAAGCTGATTGAGGGTCCATGGAACAAGCAATTCTTGGACAGGCATGAAGGGTGGCCGACTGCTGTATTGAAGGATGAGGTTGACTCAACTTCCGGGGCGTTCAATAAGCTCAATGAGGAAGGGACGGTGTTTTTTGGATAAGACCTTGATGAAAGCATGTCAATGCAATGCGACAGATGAACCGGGCTGTGCTCAGGAAGCCGGTAAGGAATCTTGTGAATGTTTTTGTCATTTGTTGCATAAGGTGGTGGGCAATCTGACTATGCCCTTAGAGTCAATGGGACGATTGATGCTCAAACCATTTTTGGACCCGATGGCCGGGGATCATGACGCATTTATTGTAACCAATGAAGAACCAAAAGTGGCTCTTGCCAATATCGTCAAGCCTACAGGTAAGGCTCGAATAAAAGCTGCTGAGTTAGGGATTGAGTTTGATGAACAGGTGATTGTGGATGAAGGATAAATCAGACAGATAGCTATCAGGCAGACAGATAGATAAAATAGATAGACAGAAAGGGAGATAGGTTATGTTTTTGAAAATCGTTAGAGGTATTGAGAAGATCGAATCGTTGTATGAATGCCAGCGCGTTCATACGCATTGGGCCAAAGGCGGCGAGCCGCTACACTTTGACCTGCAAACCAACAATAATGAGCAAGATCCCGGAGGGAATTATGGGATCACTATTGACTTTCCAGAACCGGCAGTCATATATCTCATGAGTTCTGAGGGCAAGACTGTTGATACGATAGAGCACAAAGGGTGGCCACCGGGACCACCCGATCCTCCAAGACCGAAAGGTCATCACCCGGTAGGGTAGACCGATAACCGCTGATAGCTATCTGTAAAAAATGGACGAAAGATAATTATGGATAAAGATCAATTCAACGATCAAACATTCCAGGACTTGCTGCGGTCCCGGTCGTCATGGACTCCGCCGCTGACGGCCCTGCCACGCCCGCCGCACGGGCCATACACCAGGACCGGCGAGCCGATATACAAGATCATCGGGTCTGCGGATGTCGATTATGATGTAAGGCCGGGCGACACGGTTACCCTGACAATTCCGACCTATAATGATAAACGGATTATGTGTGGTCGTTTGGTAATGGTCAGGCAGATTCGGCAGCCACAGCATGTCGGGGCAATGATGGCTGTGATTGTACCGGAGGGCACGTTGGAGATTGCACTGAGGGAATAAAGGAGATGAAATGAAAAGCTTTGTGCCGTGGATCGCATGGAATGATTGTTCTAATCCAATCAGGGCGTCTGCCTGTCCTCATTTGTCGTGGCATGGTAATAAATGTATCCTCAAGGTAAAGGCAGGATGTGATACGGTTTGTGTGCGAGCAAAGGCTACAGACCCAGTGGAAAGATTGGAATGATTAGATAGAAACAACATAGGGTTCAGCCGCAAGACTGGCCAGTCTTGCGGCTGACAACGAATGAAGAAGGGGGCATGTCGGTGCCGACACATCGACTGTCTCCTTTTTTATTGCCCTGTTACAAACTGAGAAAAGAACTTATGCAGATCACAAGGGCAATAACATATCCATTCCGCAAGGCAGCCGGGCTGTTCACCCGGAACTATGCATTCGCCAATTCGTTTCTGCGCATCATGAACCAGCCGCAGTACACGGCCTGGACTGTGAAGAAGGCAGTCAAGGACGGATACAAGGCGAACGGGTGGGTGTATCGGGCAGTGACCTTGACGTCCAAGTCGGCAGCGTCTGTGCCCTGGGGTGTGGTTGATGACGATGAACAACCGGATGTAGATCACCACCTACACAAGCTGATGCAAAACCCCAACCCCTGGATCAGCCGGCAGGATATGTTTGAGCTTTGGGTGTCCTGGATGGAACTGACCGGTAATGCGACCAGCATCAAAGTCAAGGCGACCGATCTTAAAAATGGCAATGGCAAGCAGACTGGCGAGCTGTGGCCGATCAGTCCTGACCGGATACATCCTAAGCCATCTAAGGAGTTTACTGAATGGCTGGATGGGTATACGGTGGACCGGGACAAGGAGATCAAATGGACGCCGGACGAGATAGTCCATTTCAAGTACTTGGACCCGGCAGATCCATATTGGGGGATAGGCCCGTTGCAAGCAGCTGCCAAGGTAGTTGATATTGACACTGATCAAAAGGACTGGAACAAAGCTGCAATGCAGAATCAAGGTGTGCTGTCCGGGTTGATCAGTTTCAAGCGGGAGTTTAGCAGCCAGGATGAAGCGGATGCTCTGAGTGAAACTATCAACGACCGGTATGCCGGCAAGCTCAATGCCAAGAAGATCGGTGTGCTGGGGTCTGAGGCTAAGTATCAACGGATCGCGGCAACCCCGGCCGAGATGGACTTCGGTGATGGGCGGATCAAGAACCGGGATGAAATCTTCATCATCTTTGGTTTCCCGGTCCAGTATGCCGGTGGCACTGAGGCCAGCACGTACAACAACTACCAGACATCAGAGCTGATCTTTTGGTTTCAAAAGGTGATACCGCTGCTGGACGACTTCAGGGACACCCTGAACTTTTCATTTCGGGATGAACTGGGAGAAGGTCGTCGTATTGATTATGATCTCAACGATGTTCCTGCTATCCGCCGGGCTTTCCTGGAACGGAGCAAGACTGCCAAGAATCTGTACGAGATGGGAGTGCCCTTCGACCGGTTGAACAAGGTGTTCAAGTTTGGCATTGAAGATTTTGAGGGCTGGGGGGTT
>LAZR01002498.1_pt1 | contig 10661 bp, 25 predicted proteins | sample 329461 | NCBI WGS metagenome assembly LAZR01 (sample SAMN03002196, study PRJNA259156) | marine sediment metagenome | biome: sea floor; feature: Hydrothermal impacted sediments; material: marine sediment; isolation source: Loki non-amplified sample from Loki's castle hydrothermal vent sediment ...
GGGGAAGGTGGTTCAGGGTCGGTAACAACCCGCCTGAAAGATGGTTCTCTCTCAGGTGGTGCTACAGGAACACCGAAACCCCTAGCTTGTCGCATCCTTGGGGGCTGAGGCTTTTCACGCCACTTACGGCTGGCTTCCCTGAGCATTGCAGGGGTTATACCTTGAGTCGTCATTAGAACCTCACCGTTCTAATACGGGGTTGTTGAACTGAAGGTCGCTCACCTCTGCGGAAAGCACCTACCTTCCACCATTCCTCTCTTAATTTAGGTGTTTGTTTCTTTAGAAATGCAGCCCATGTTTCCTCGGTTTGGTCTTCCACTTGCCCCTTAAAACGCCTTATTTGTAGCCCGAACCTGGCCTCATACCAATTCTTCCAGATTTGAGAACCGCCTAACCCGAGTCTCTCTTTTTCAAAAGCTGGTTCAAACTCGAAGCCTTCGGGGCGTGCCGTTGTTCGTCCCCCAAAACGCTCAGAGTCACCATCTCCCGCACCTGCACGACCTTCAAGAGATGCAAGCCCCTGATGGATTAACCATTGAGCGTAAGGTTCATCTGTCACCGACTTCTCATACCGACTTCTATAAGAACGAAGGATACCTGGGTCTATATCTTTCTCGGTTATAGTCGGGAATACCTCATTTTTTATCTGGCGGAATATATCCGCACGTGCTCCTTGGGGATGTAATCTAACTAACGCTTTAACCTTGTCCCAATAAGACATATCCGTAGAGGCTAGATAAGTGGGTTTAATCCGCTCATAATCCTCTAGAGATTTTCTTTCCTCTAATACCCCTGGGTATACATCCCTTATGTAGGTAAAATAAGGTAAAGCGGGGGTAAGCCCTTTTTCAAGGACATAATCAGATGTCTGTTGCCATATCTCCAGCCTTCTTTCGGGTAAAATTTCCCCCGCTTCCACTTGTTCTGTGAGTATATCCCACAAGGATTGCCCATATTCAACCGCCTCTATCTCCTTTGCTTCACGCTCTCTCCTGACTCCCCTGGCTTGTTCTCGTAAAGTTTCCCGTTCAGCCCTCGTGCCACGCCCAAGTTTGGCTTCTTTTCTTAGGGATTCTTTCTGTGCTTCAGATAGTTCAGTTGTCATCTTTTCCTTCTTTTGCGGTAATCGCTAAACACTTCATTCCAGTAATCACCCGAACCCCAACCCTGTAGTTTAGGAAGTCGATTAGGTTGCAGACCTGGTTGTGGCGGTCTGGGGAACTCGCCAGGTTTATGCCTTACTCTCTGGACACTATATGGTTCTATCGGCATTAAAACCCCTCCAGTGGAGCCTCCCCAGTTGATGCTTCAGGTTGGAGAGCCATTTCCTCCTGTGTCTCTAATCTATCCAAATCCCTAATGAGAGACTGCGCTCCCTCAACATCGCCCCTAGTCTCTATAAGAGCCTCGACAGCCCGTTTCATAGCTCCCTTCGGGCTATGCTCAAAGAGTTCTATCGCTGCCAAATCAGCCAGCCCCTTCGGGTCTTGAATCTTCAAGATATTCTCCCATATCCAACCTTCGGGTAATCCGAGGTCTCTGAGCATCTGGGCTTGCTGGGCTTTATCCATTTGTGTCCAAGGGCTTCCAGTTGTGAATTCAACCTTGATTACATGAGGTTCCTTTAAGTCAACAGGGGTAACCTTGGTTTCAAAATATTTATTCTCATGCATAGTCTTGACATTGACTCTTATCTTATTATTTATCAACTGCTCCTCTATTAAACGGCATATACCCGCATAGTAAGTACCTAAGAGTCTTAACTGAGGGTTAAAGACTATATTCCGTGCTTCCTGAATCAGGTTTTGCAGCGTTCCCGATTGAGGGGGAGAACCTACCCTCGTTTTAGGCAATGTAGCAGTCTCCACCTGGTCTTCCAACCAGTTCAATATCTGGACTACGGTGGGTGAAATATCCTTCATCGGTGCTGCTACTAACTCATTCTCGTTTTTAGGTAGATTAAGTACGGCCTCAGCAAAATAAACACTTGTCTTAATATCCTTAATCCCTTTTGGGGTGTAGTAGTTAATCTGAGGTTGTCGGGCTAAGAGGTTGGCATGAGTGGCTACTATCGAGGCGAATTCGTTACGTACTTCATTCACCCCTCGAACAGAGGCAAAGATACTATCCCCATAACCCCTTATATCGCTCCTACCTTTCCCTATAATTGGTGGGCGGGTGGCTACGGGCATAATCAAGATGGGAAGAGAGTTCATCTTCAGGGTCTCCGAATGACGGATTACCTTGTCGCAAATCACATCGTTTACTACCTTACCTGGCTTCACAAGTTTCCAAAAATCATAAACTGGGTTATCAAGTTCTTCTTTGGCTGAAAAGTTATACTCGTTTTCTAAATCCGCAGCACTGCGAAATGTCTTATGATTAGCCCACAAAAGTCCTTTCTTGCCAGCACTAAAGGTTACCCATCTTGGGTCATAAGCGAATAGGCCAAAGGTAACATTATCACCGTCCTTATAGACAGGGAACCTGCCTGCTACCCAACCTCTAATTGAGGCACACCATATCGTCTGGTCTCTGAATGGGGGAAGGAGTTGAGCGATTAACCACTCATCGGCCTTCTCAAAAGCAAACATGAGCAGTCTCTCCAGCTTTGCCATATCCGAACGCTTATCCCCTCCTTCGGCCTCTGCCATTCTAACCATAATCTGCATTTCAGCAGAGGCTAGTTTGGAGTGGACTTCATCAGCAAATGTTCGTAAAGTATTGGCAACAACCCTTATATCATTTTCATGCCCACCGACTAAAGTTTTTGTCTGGCTGACACCAGGGAAACTAATCCCATCTAAACTGGGATAGACAGGTTCGGTTAAATTCCACCGCTCAAAGTCCTCATCCATTCTGGTAAGGCGTTCATTAAGCGCTAACTCTTTGTCGTCAACCATCTCTGTTGTCTGGACAGCATCCATATTATCTCCTTAAAATAAAAAAGGCGGATTATCTCCGCCTCTTTAAGTCTACTTATTCTATTATACTACACTAGTTCGTCATCCATCCACACCTTAGTTCTGCAAATCATACTGTAGTAGCCTGGCTCATCAAAGCCAAGCTGAGATAATAGCCTTAACCCACGGTAATCATCTATTGATGTAAAGGTCACAATCTCTCGTATCCCTAATTTAACAGCCTCTTCTTTCAAGTATCCCATTAGTGGGAATAACTTATTGGCATTTTTAGGATAGGCACGGTGGATTTCGATGGTATTCGGTGTTACAAGATAAAACATGTAAGTGCCTGTATCGGTATCCCATATACAATCGTATTTAGAGTAATCCTTTTTTATCTCTCTTGGGTTATCTCCTATGGTATGCAACCTGAATTGTTCTCTTTTTGCTTTATCAGCTATTTTTACCATATCTGCCTACTCCTTGTAATAAACACAGGCTTCCGCCTTCACACCTTTTCATCCTAGCATCTCCTTTTACCATGGTCGCTTAATAAGTTTCCCTAATATTAACTTCCTTTCCATAGTTAACAAAACATTTGTACCCCATAAGCCATAAACAGAACACCACTCTGAGTGTCTACCCCCCTTATATCCGCAAGCCTTACATCTTAACCCACGTTTAACTTCTATCCAACGGATAATTCTCTTTAAGATATTCCTGCACTTTTTCATCACTACCATATTTGTCTTCCTCCCACAAACATAGATGCTTCCTGGACAATACCAATCTCATCCAGAAACTCGCTGATAAACATTAAGGGGATAATTGTATCTCCATGAGTCTTCCCCGTAGGCTCAGGATAGCCGTTTATCCACTGATATTCCATAAGTTCCTTAATCTGGGGGGGATAGCGGGTAATCAGACTCTCATCGTTTATCTTTTCCACTAGTTTAACCGCTAACTCCCTCTTATTAGGACGGTTCAAAGCATACCCCACCTTATCTTCCCGCATGTAATATAAATTGGGATACCCCAACTGCACTAATTTATCGGCAACCGCCCTGCCAATACCGATATTATCCAAAATTAACAACGGATTGAAATACTCACGGCATAGTTTATCGGAATCGAAGGCAAAGGAGTCCGTTCCTAGTGTATTAGTGTAAATCCGCCACAACCTCAGCACTCAACCCCCGTTTACCCACTATGGTAAGACAGGAGTAGTCCAATCCTACACCTTCCCCAACGTCTATACCCGCTATATATTGTGTTCCGACACTTGGAGGACACAAGATATAGATGTAATTCTGCTTTACCGTGGGATTCTCCATGCGGTTATCCCAAAGTTTCTCTAATGCGTCTGTTTTAAAGCATGACTGCGCCGACATTGCAGAGAGGGCTTCTTTTATAGTTCGAGGATAGTTTGCTTCCACAATCCAGGGTGTATTCTGATTTTCCCTGACCTTCTGTTGGTAAAACACCTCATCCCTGTTAGGTCTGACGTCATATCCGTAGAAAAGTGCCTTAAAACCGTTTCTACCCGCCTCTGCTTCCTTCCAATGAGTCTTAAAATATGAATCAGGCCTGGTTTTATCTACCGTTGAGACCGAAAAGAGTTGTCTGTAATCACTATCGGCTACCGTTGCGGTCGTATGACCTAAATTTACCTCATAAAACTCGTGAAAGTCCGACTCATCGTGAATGACAGTACCCGCAGTCTCACCTATTCCCGCATCTTTTGTAGTAGGGAAGGCGGATATTACAGACTTATTCTCTTTGAACCCGAATTGCTCTCCAGAATCGGGTTCAATCGTATATATTTGCAGGTGTTCGGGTAAATTCAGATAAACCGTCTTGCTTTTCGCCAGTAACTTTCGTGCCTCTTTATCCCCCTTTGAAATCTCTAATACATTCCACCCAGGACAAGTGTAAATCTTCCTCAAAGCATGTACCGCCAACGCCCATGAAATCCCTATCTGCTTGGCTTTTATTAAATCTATTAACTTATACGTCTCTAAGGCTTTGTAGAAATCAATTAAATGAGGCCACAACACATAAGGTAACGCTAACTCCCCTGGCTCCTGTATTTTGACAAATTCAAGGAAACAAAAGGGGTCATCACGTATCTTTATAATTATATCTTCTTTATTCATCGGGAATGAATACCCAATATCCGCTTTCTTCTGGGGCGTCATCTAACCTTATGTCTGGTGTGTGATGCCCATAAGTAAATACGCCTGCTTCCTTCAGTGCCTCTTCATACGCATCTGCACCAATTTCGATACCTCTACATATTATCTCGTATTCACTGCTCCCCCATTTGAACCTAGGTAGATTCTCTCTAGCTATTCGTTCAGCATCCCAATTCTCAGGTCTCATTTAATTGCTCCTTCAATATGCCGATTTTGGGAATGCTAATCTCCGTTACCCCATCCAAACAGTATCGTGTATGTTCCCCCAAGCCATGACAACACTTAAACCGCCTACCCTTCACTATATCCCAGGGCTTGCACTTAGGTTTTTCAAAAAACCGAGACATAATCAACGGCTGACTCATGCCTATTACTGATGTATCCATTCTTCCCGCTTCTCCATCTCCTTCATTAACGCATTATTCCAACAGGTAAAACAAAAGTTCTTTGGCCTTAAAAGCCCACATTGTGGGCAAATCTCCGTACCATATTTCGCTTGGGTTATTTCCCCCTCTTTAATCAATCTTCTTGTAATATCATCCATTTAATTACCCCCTGCATTTACCACACCTTTTACAGAACTCAAACTTAGAGACACAAAACGGCTCGATACTTAGTACCTCTCTTACCCACCTATGCTTACCAAAACGACAAAGTATGAATCTCTTCAATGTTTCCATCTAATTACTCTCTGCATATATAGCCCACTTTAACAATAACGTCATATCAACATTTACATTATCTATGCGGACTTCGTTCATAGCCCACTTAATAGCATCTTTAAATCTCTTATCCAACCTACAGTAGTCCGCATATATTACATACGAGATTGTATCATGGTGGCCTATTTTGTTCATATCAATGGCTCTGTTTTTGTGAAACCAGCCTTGAGCATATCCTGTTGAGCTTCAGACACAGCATCGTGAGATGGTTCGAAATGTGGGTGTGAAACATAGTTAGAACTAGGCCATCTATTCTCAGGCAACTTTTTATCTACCTTTATCACTACCCCTTGAGAATGAAGATACTGTAGAAGCTCATCTACCCTTGGTCTTACATCGTTATCGGATAAACAGGATGCCATTATTTCAACTACTGATTCCCTTATCTCTTCTTTAGTTGTTTCCATACCACACCCCCAATACTACCATAGTTAATAGAAATAATAATACTAAGTAATCCAAACTACTCCTTTCTCTATATCATATACCCTTTATTACTGTTTGTCAAGTACTCATATTCGGAAATTCATTATTAGTGTGACGTTTGATAAACTGGCAATTCATACACAGTATCTGGATTCCAGGGGGGAAACCATTGTTTATAAGCCATCTATACTCACTTCCCCCTTTGCCATGCCCTCGTCTAGCTTTTTCACCACCACCGTTTATGTGGTCTATTGATAAAGCTCTTATATCATCAAAACCACAGTGAGCACACACCATCGTGCCATTTGAATAATGATAAAATACCTCCCTTTGGTCTTCCCTATAACGCCTTTTGTTTTTCTTGCTCTCTATCGCCTTCCATGCTAGAGGATGTGCTTCCCTCCATCTCTTATTCGTAGCTTTGATTTCCTCTTTGTGCGTCTGGTAATATTCCTTACTGTACATATCTTCCCCCTTTCTATTAGTATACCACATATAAGGGGTTAATGCAATCACCACTATAAAGTCAATTTTTATAGTAGGCGTTATTTAGGGTAGTTTTGATACTGATGATGTTTAGTGATATATGGTGGTTGGGTGCTCTTGTTGTTAATGGATGATGCAAGAGAACAGGCACGTACAGGCGTGGAGCACAGGGACGCACTATAAACCTTATGACAACCTGGTCTTGACAGGTGTGAACTTAGGCACGGGTAGTGTCAAGTTAGGCAAGGGTACAGTAGTCCTGTCTAACACACAACCATCACTGAAGGGCCCGACATACCTCTTAGAACCATCAGGCATCAACTCATCAGGGTTATACTCATTCTCCACCATCTCAATCATCCCATTAGCTCCCATGCGGTTAGGCCGTGTCACGCTAGATGTCACGCTGTCCAATGTCACGCTATTTCCCCTTTCCCTGTCACGCTGGTTCTGTTTCCTCAGTCTCGCTTGTTCCTTCTGCTTCTCGTTCATTTGTCACGCTCCTTTCATATAATAGTTTTCTGCCTGTTCCTATTTCCCTCTCACGGGCTGCCATGAGTTGATAGATCCTAGTCACCAGACCCACACCCAGCTCCTCGCCACCCCCTAGTTCTACCGGGGCTTTAGGCTTACCTAGACGCCTATCAATGAGATATATCAGAGCCTCTCTATCTCCATCCTTAGCACGCTCAATCAGTCTCTCAATGAGTGTAGGGAGTTCTTTGTCAACAATCCCCAGTGCTTTTGAGAGTTGTTTAGCGTAACTTCCCTTACGACCTGACCTTCCTTTAACACCTGCCATAATTACCTACCATTTACATAAAGAAAATACCCTTTAAATGTATTATACCATGTATAGATAATGAGGAAAGCACCTTGTGCTCCACGGCTTGTTCCACCACTCAATCAAAGGTCAGCGTGGCCACGGATGCAACACTGTAAGCTAACTGTTCTAAGTCCCCTACTACTCAACTACCGGATAAACCCTCAGATATTGATTGTAGTGCGGAACAGATGAGCTATTTGGAACGGCATCAGCCGATGATACACGCCAGAGGCTTATCGCTCACTCTCCCAAAGTAAGTCGCTGACGCAATGTCTCACTATCTAAAAATAAATATATAGCTCAGGCGTGAAGGGGGGCTTGACAAGGGTTTACTTATGAGTATACTTAAAATAAAAGGAGTAAAACATGACGGCAACAATTTATGAGCTATCCCCAGAGGGGCAATGGCACAAGGTTAGAGTCATTAAAGACGTAGACCACAAGACATTCCAAGACATTGAGGCATACGTAGAATACTATCAAAGCCAAGTTAGAGTAAAATACAGCAGGCTAGCAACAATATGAAGATAAAACGATTGACATGTAGAAAGTGTGGGCATACTTGGATACCACGTATTGAAGATGTAGCTCAATGCCCAAAGTGTAAATCAGCTAGATGGAATAAGGGGAAATAATATGAGGGGTATGAAAAGTATAGGCGATGTATTGGTAAACCCAAAAGGTAAAAGATTAACAATCATTAAATGGCTGCCAGGTAAGGGATTGTTTGTTATCGGTAAATGGCTGTTGCGGGATGAGAAAGGTGTAACTTGCCAGTTCTACAGTGTAGAGCTAAACGAAAGAGGATATAAATAAGGGGGGTATGAGATGACTACAAAGTGCAGATACTGTGATAACCCCGCAACTAGAATAGTAACATGGCGAGTAGGCTTCAAGAGGCACCTGCAAAAACACTACCTCTGTGACGGCACTACTGGCAAGGCTTGTGATTTTAAGGCAGGGCACTTAACGGAAACTCGTATAAAAGTATAACCCCAGTAACACTAATAGAGAGGTGAAGTAATGAGACAAGTAACGAGAGAAGATATATTGTTACTGACTGCGGGGCTAGAAGAACAGCTTGATGAGCTAATTCAAGCCGTTGCCAGAAAGAATTGGCAAAAAGCGGACAAGTATGCTTCAGGTCTACATAAACAGGCTTGGACTTGTTCGGCTAAAATCAACCAAATGATTGACCAAGCAACGCAATAATCAGCACTGGTAGAGGGGCATAATTCACAGTCTAAATCAGTTAGAAAGGAGACAACCATGATAGAAGATGTGAAACCACAAGTGGGTGACTTCAACCTGGACTTCTTTACACTCAACGTTGCCTGTCTCGACTTGCTATACCCGATATTATTTGGGGAAGCCGGTATAGACTGGCATGATAATCTGGGTAGTGATGTGTTCTATATCTGTCCTGAATTTTATGATGACTGTAAACTGAACTAAAAGGAGGGTTAATATGACACTGTGTTCGAAACGTATTTGGTTAGATGGCTGGCATAAAGGACAATGTAGTAGAATTGCTACAGTTGAACGAGATGGGAAACCCTACTGCACTCAACATGACCCCGTTAGGGTGCAAGAACGAGAAGAAAAACGTCAGGCAAAAGCTAAGACTAAACAATGCCCGAAGTGTGGTAGTAGCCCTAAACATTGGTGGGCTTATTGCCCGCTCTGTGGAACTAAATACCCGGGCCACTAGAATAAATAAGGAGGACACAGATGTACCAGAAAGGCAATAAATTGTGGGAATTACCAAAGACAGACGCACACCCAGAAAGCGTAACATTCAAGCTCGTGAAGGTCTTGGATAGAGGTTCTTGGGGCTTAGAAGACATCCATGAAGCGGGACAACTCATTCAACAAGAGCCGATTATTAAAGAGGTAGTCTTATCACTGCTAGAGTTAATAAATAAGGAAGATTAACATGGAACTAATTATATACTCTCTATCAATCCTACTCGCTACTGGAATAGTCCTGGGTATATCTCAATACTTGTAAAGGAGGTTTAATATGAAAGTGTACCCAGTCAAAGTAACAAGGTCTTGGTATAGGTTTATTAAGCATCTCTGCGCTGAATGTGGGAACCTTCACATGTACCCCAAGTATGGCACACCAGATACACGGCTAGACGGTAGACGCTTCAAATATGTTTGCCATAAGCAAACAGATAATTATGCGGGAGGTAATAATTAATATGGAATATACAAAAGGGGAACGTATACTTAATAAAGAGCCCTATCTTGGTAAAGACCACTACATTATATGGATAGCAGGAGAGGGGAAGATAGCTGAGATAATTGCACCCAACCAAGATGAGGCTCAGTTAATGTGTTCTGCCCCTACTATGTATGAAGCACTGGAAGGTATAAGTGGCTGGTTAGTAACATCAAGAAATGGCAAAATGCCCAGAATGGACAGTGCTATACACGCAGTAAGACAGGCACTAGCTCTAGCAAAGGGTGAATGACTAAAGTAAGCGGAGAACCATTACCCCTTGTAATACTCTATATCCCTAGACCTCTGGGCTTTGGCTACCGCTTTTGAGTGGGTATCAGTTGACACCCCGCTAAATACACAGTCATCTACCACCTCTTCAACGTCTGCTATTTCCTTATCACTCAGCAATTGCGGTTCACCCTTCTTTACTATCTTCAGTTCGTGTGTATCGGTTTCTGCGGATAGGACTAGTTTTGCTGTTGCCCTATAATAATCCCTGGTGTGTTCTCCAGCTTCATTCCAAGAAAAAACACATTCACCTGCCTCATAATCTCTATCTTGTATTGTCTGGGCTACCTTGTCATTCATTGCTTATCTCCTTTCTGTTGGGTAGACTTTGGTTTATACTTCTCAAGAATGAGGTCAAACTCACCCCTTTGGAGAGCTTTATTAAAACAGGGCAAACATACACCGCTTTGGGTAGCACCGCCTTTTCCGCATCGCCTACATTTAGCATCAAGGTTTATGTGAATGTCAGCCATTCTCTATCCCTCCTTATATTCCTTAATCCCTACTTCCTGCTTATCCACCAGTCCCATAATTCTTGACCCGTCTTAAATGTGGCGTTCCCTTTGGCTAACCGCCGTTCCATTA
>LAZR01002499.1_pt1 | contig 10661 bp, 9 predicted proteins | sample 329461 | NCBI WGS metagenome assembly LAZR01 (sample SAMN03002196, study PRJNA259156) | marine sediment metagenome | biome: sea floor; feature: Hydrothermal impacted sediments; material: marine sediment; isolation source: Loki non-amplified sample from Loki's castle hydrothermal vent sediment ...
GCCACTAGCCAAGGCCAAACATAGAAAGGTGAATGGGATGAGATGTTTTTTCATATAGCTCGTTTGCTCTCAGATTCTACAGATAATTGTGACTATCTAATCTTAAACCAAACTGAATAGTTACTCGAGCATAGTTAAAAACTATCTCCCCCCTCATCTACCCTTAAGTTTCTCTGACAATATGTAAAAAGTGCATATGCTTTTCATACTTAATCAACACATCATCTATTTCTTGTTCTTGATTATATCCATATAGATCATAATGCTGACTACCTTCAGCCAAATAGACTTCACAACGATAATAGCGTTTTGTTTCATCTGTAGTTTCTAGTCCATCGACAGCAAAACTAGGTTTTAAGTGACCGATACTATGAACACCATAGATAAAATCTTTTTCGCCGCCATGTAGAACACTTAATTCAATAAAATCCTTCTGCTGAATCACTTCAACTTCCAGATCTGATTTACGCAGCTCTACTGCCACTTTATTTAATGCATTTTTCACAACATCTGATAAAAAGGCTCGCATTAGAGCTTTATCGGGGTATTCGCTCAAGTTTTTCAAGCGTTGCTTCCAGTTTACCTGTCGGCCAGTACTGACTGGCGTATGCGTTGCACCAACAATTCGACGTTTAATACCTTCCATTCTGAGTCCTTTCATTAACCCAAAACACATGATCAACATGATTACCACAAAAGGCAGTGCCCCTGCGATGGACGCTGTCTGCAAGGCTTTCAGCCCACCTGCTAATAATAAGGCTGATGCGACAAAACCTTCAGTGACAGCCCAAAAAATACGTTGCCAAACAGGTGGATTAGGATGCCCCCCAGAGGTAATGGTATCAATAACCAATGAACCAGAATCTGATGAAGTAACGAAGAATGTCACCACAAGAATAGTTGCTATTCCTGATGAAATCATACTCAACGGCATATTCTCAAACATAGTGAATAATGCAATGGGAACATTTTCAGCTACTGCACCTGAGATCACACCAGTCAGTTCTCCCAGTTCCATGCTAATTGCTGTACCGCCGAAAAAGGTCATCCACATGAACGTAAAGCCGACAGGGACAAATAAAACACCAAGAACAAATTGGCGAATCGTTCTACCTCGTGAGACTCTGGCGATGAACATGCCGACAAACGGTGACCAAGCAATCCACCAGCCCCAGTAAAACAAGGTCCAGCCACCTATCCAACCAGTTGGGTCATAGGCGTAGAGATTAAAGGTTTTACTAACCACTTCACTAAGATAGGTACCGGTATTTTGTACTAAGGCTTGTAACAAAAATAAGGTCGGTCCAGCGATAAGAACAAACAACATGAGTAAAATCGCTAACCCCAAATTCAACTCAGACAGACGTTTAATCCCAGCATCTAACCCAGCGACTACAGATACAGTAGCCAAGACAGTAATACCACCAATCAATGCAATTTGAACATACACTGAATCAGGCATATCGAACATATAGGTCAAGCCAGCATTTACCTGCAACACACCTAACCCCAAAGATGTCGCCACACCAAACATGGTGCCTAATACAGCAAAGATATCGACAATGTGACCAATGGGTCCGTAGATACGATCACCAATAAGTGGATAAAGTGATGAGCGTATAGTTAAGGGTAAATTATGTCTGAAACCAAAATAAGCCAAGGATAAACCGACAACGGCATAAATAGCCCACGCATGCAGCCCCCAGTGGAAGAATGTAATCGACATCGCCTCTCTAGCAGCGGCTATATCCCCCCCCTGTCCAGTGGGTGGGTTTGAAAAGTGCATTATTGGCTCAGCAACACCAAAGAATAACAAGCCAATCCCCATCCCGGCACTAAATAACATCGCGAACCAGGATAAGTAACCATAGTCGGGTTCAGAATGATCGGGTCCCAGCTTTATCGCCCCGTACGAGCTTACAGCGAGTGAGAGACTGAAAATTAAAAAGATAGCGACGGCAAGTAAATAAAACCAACCAAAGGTGTCCACTATCCATATTTGTGTTGCAGTAAAAACAGCAGAAGCTGTATCGGAAAATACAGCTGCAAAAATCACAAAAGCAATAATTAAAATGGCTGAGCCAAAGAATACTGGCGGATTTATTTCTGATTTATTTGGTTTGTCGTGATTGACAACAGTCTGTTTTGTCATAACGGACTCTCTCCGTGATTTTGTTTAATGTTTAGGCTTTGGCTTAGAAATAATAACCAAAGTTGATATTAAAGCGGGTTTGCCATTCATTATCTAGATTTGCACCTAGACGGTCTCCAAAGGCATCATCACCACCGATGAATTCATTACCATTCGAAGCACTTAAATCAGTGTATATATACCAATTACCACTTGCCCAAGCAGCGCCTAATGTAGCGAGTGCACTATCATTGAAATCACTCTCTTGTTTCATCAAGACACTATATTCCATGTAAGGCATCACATAGTCTAACCAAGGTAATTGGTTTGTTTCGTATGTATAACTGAGTGAAATAGCAGGTAGCCATGCTTCAGCAGCTACCGTGTTTGGGAAGTCATAGGCTCCCATTTGTACAAGATTATCCGTTCCCAGTGGCTGATTTTTATCAACATCAAAACGGTAATAAGTTAACTGCGTAGCCAAAGTGAAGTTTTGCCATTTATTCACCATATGGCCTGATGCGGCATAATGATGACCATCATCTTCAGGACCACGACTTTTTAACTAACCATATTGCAATGATGCACCAAGATCGGTTTTAAGATCGCCTGACACCAAATGAACAATACCACGAAGATTAAACTGATTACGCTCTTCATAGCCTTGCCCTGATTTATTGACGACATCGTAGGAATAACGTGCACTGTCTTTAGATGAACCGGTATAAGTGCCCTCATCAGCCGCGTAATAGGCAATATCCCAGTTCCATCGCCCAATTTTCTGGCTGTATTTAATCCCTAGGTCCATATCATCTGATAGTCCTAAGTAATAATGTTGATCAAAGAACCAACTTTGGGAAATACCATAAGCGCCAGGCCCAAAAGGTACGCGGTTAACCCCTAATTGAATTTGTTGATTATCATCCAGTTGATACCCTAACCAGCCAGTATGAAGAAAGTTGTATCCGTTATACCAGCGATACTCTAACTTGCCCAAATATGGACCATTTTTATAATCAAGATTGAGACGAAAGGTGTCTAAAGCGAAATTGCCACCATCATCAAAGCCACGCGATGCACCGCCTGTTTCAGGATAATCACCAATGGCATAATTAGCTCTAATCGCCCCTCCTACCTTTAAGTTTCCAAAGCGAATTTTGTCATCCTGCTTCATTGGTTCTGAAGCAGTCGATATCGCTCTCAACTTTTCTTCAGACGTTTTCTTATCCTGCTCAGCTTTGCTTAAAGCAGCGCGAGTATTATCAAGTTCTTTCTGCAACGCTTGGACACGCTGTTCAAGCGCTTTTATCGCCGTATTATCATCGTCGGCAATGAGAATGGAAGATGGAAAAACACAAATTAACATGACAAAAAACTTGTTTAAGAACAAGCTTCTTGCACACAAGAGAGCGCTTAGTCTTATCATAGAAAATATCCAAATTAATTTTATTCTATAGCGATGACAGCTTTTCACATAGCGTGAAAAACAAAGGGGAGTAGCTAAGAAGCTAGCTTATGACCCTAACAATTTTATGGGCTTACTACAAATCACTAGAAGAAAATAGTGGCAACAAGAGGTAAGTGATCGGAAGCTTTTTTAGCCAGAAATGAGTTATGAATATCCAAGGTTAGAAGATGCTGTCGTGGGTGCACCCAAATTCTATCTAACTTAAATAAGGGGAACCGACTAGGGAATGTTTTACGAGATGGTGTCGTATCAAAGTAAGCATTTAAGCGACGTAATGTTTTTCCCCACAAAAACCACTCATTTAAATCCCCCATCAACACCGTGGTGTCTAATTCCGACTCTAGTTCGGAAATACAGTTGAGTAGCTGATCAACCTGATAATGACGTTCTTTCGGTTTGAGCCCAAAATGTGTGGTCAACACTAAGAGTTGATACTCCCCCATTGTAAGTCTGAGCTTTATTGCTCCTCGTGGTTCTCGTGAGTCTAAACTGAGGTCAAGAAGTTCATGTGATGTGACAGGGTGTCGTGTTAAGACAGCATTGCCGTAGTGTCGACTTTCTCGAAACATCGTCGGGCCAGCAATGCCAATCATGCCAGTTTGTTCTGCCAAAAAATCTAGTAAATCAATATCATTAACTAAATGATGCTCAACTTCTTGCAGTGCGATAATATCAGCATCTAATTCATTAATGACTTGGGCAATACGAAAGGGATCAAAATGTCCATCATTACCAATACACGCATGAATATTATAGGTGGCTAGTTTCAGTTCCATGCTGATGTTTAGGCTTTTGTTTTACGGTTTATCAATCTCTTCAAACCAAACATGACTGCAATAACCACAACGATTACGATAACAAAAATACCAATTTGTGTTGGATTTGGGTTGCGTACTGTCTGCATCAATGAGTCGGCAAAAACTGTAATGGCCAATATGCCAGGTAACATACCAATAAATGTTCCCAGAATAAAATCACGTGTTTTGATATGCGATCCACCAGCCACTAAATTAATCACGGCAAAGGGGGCAACAGGAACGATTCTCACGGTAATGACCGTTAAAATCCCATGTTCAGCTATCCGCTGACTCAGCTTACTTAATGACGAACCAGACAACTTTTCAATGGTGCTCTTTCCCATGTAGTGGCCGACAGCATAACCCATAATCGAACTCAGTAAAGAACCAATGATCGAATACAAACTGCCCCATAGCGGACCAAAAGTGAGAGCCGTTGTCACAATCAATAATGTCACAGGAAAAGCCAACAAGCCGGCAATACTAAACACTACTAGCACAATCAGCGGTGTAAATGGATAGGACTTAACCTGTTCAGCCGCATGCTGGAGCATATCCACATTGAGCCACTCACTTAAGGGGGTCCAGCGCCATATGGCCGTCATCACTAACACCACTGCTAATGCACCAATTATTTTCCACCATTGCTTTCTCGCCGATGGCTGTTCTTCATCTGAAATAAACATTTCACTCAACTGATCCGCCGCTATGGGCTTTTCAGGATCTACAATCGCAGAGCTTGGCAAAATATCATTGGCGTACTCAGAGACCTGACAGTCAAGGTGACGTAAAGTATGAGGCTCATCCATACGTTGATCGATGAGCTTAGTCAAAGAATTGTCAGCTGATAAGGCATCATGAATCGCCTCTTCACTCATCCCCATATGCTCTGATAACAGTCGCTCACGAAAGCGTCTAACGGTCTTTTTCTCATCCTCATTAGTCGCTTCTATAGATAGATCACACTCACTATCAAACCCCATTGATCGATTACTGAGATTAGCCGAACCAACACGTAATAATCTGTCATCAATAACGGTGAGTTTAGCGTGTACGCTGATGTAACTATCACCCAGCTCATCTCGATGGGGATAACAAACCCGAAGACGACCATATTTATCTGCAGCTTGTAACTTGCAGACCACTCTGAAACGAAGTACGTCCATGGTTGCTTGTTCCAGCCAGCCGCCAGTCATCAATGGCAGTACAAGCACGACCTCAGGCCCATTTTCTTCGGCTAAACGGTTAACTAAAAGATCAGCAATCTTCCATGAAGTAAAATACTGATTTTCAAGATAAATGAGTTTTTCCGCTTTATTAATTGTATCAATGTAAAGTGCTTCTACTTCACGCACCTCTTTGTAATCTTTGTACTCAGGCAGTGTCCGGGAAATGGCAACATCAATATCTTCAAACCACGCTTCGATATACTCCGGCCAAGCATTGGTTTCTAAATTTTCCACCGGGTTGGGAAGATGCTGACCCGTCGCTCTGTGCCAGCGCTCGCGGGCCAGATTACCTAATGCTTTTGCCGCCTCCCCTTGCACCATCATTTGCACATCATGGAAAGGCGGATACGTATTATTATCAGGATCAATACGCCGCGAATCATCTGCTTTGTGATCTGAGCTATCCCAACGACTTTTACCTAAATCAAAGCCGCCAGAAAAAGCAATATCATCATCAATAACAATGACTTTCTGATGCTGCGATGCCCCAGTCGGACACTCACCATCCAATTGGAAATTTAAGCGTGACTGATGTTTCCACTCTGTTTTTTGTAATGGCAGCCATTCACGCTCTAAGGTGTAGACCATGGCCCAGTCCCAATTAAGAATATACACATTAAGCTGAGTATTTTTCTTGAGCACCTCAGATACAAAGGCGCCAAGCTCTGCTGGCAAGCCACTGGTATCACTGTCATCACGCAATAAGCGAATTCGTGTGTCTAAGTCCCATCCCAGTATGAACAAAGAGTCTTGAGCTTTTTGAATGGCTGCATGCAGTGCTGGATAATAGTTCTCACCATCTATAAGAAGAGCAACACGTTTTGCATGCTTTTTTTGCCAGCAATTCTTACCAGCATTCAAGATAGTGGATTGGGTCACGTCAATTCCTCAGGGGACATTTTATAGAGATTGGGCAGCAGAATAACATAGGATTTTGTAAGCTAGAAAAAAAGCCTTCTAGACTAATAAACAATGGATATTTGCTCTGCAATTTATTGCAGGTTAAACCTAAAGGTTTTTTTCAATAAAAGGGTTTAATCATATGCTAAGTTTCTATTGCTATTTTGGAGAAAAAGAGCACATTAAAATTCTACTTATTTGGTGTAGTATATAAAAATAAATAGTGCGCAAGAATATTGTTAATGCGCAAAAATAACTAGGTTAGTGAGAGAGAAGTGATCAAACAAATTCAAACTAAACAGCTCCGCGTGGGAATGTATATAGAAAAATTAGGAGGCTCTTGGATACAACATCCCTTTCTTCGCAGCAGTTTTTTAGTCACCAATCCAGATGATATTAAACGTATTCTTCAGGCAGGCATTCGTGATGTATGGATTGATGAGTCAAAAAGTGAAATTGGTCTAGACGAAGACCAGCCATTGCTCGCAAAAACCGAACAGCAGATATCAGCCGAAGCCACCGCATCCTCAGACAAGCAACAAGTTAAAAAGAAACAAGAACCCCGCTCAATGGATGCAGATATCGAGCTTGCTCGTAAAATTTGCCACAGCGGCAAAAAACAAGTCATGGCGATGTTCCAAGATGTCAGACTAGGGAAAGCAATCGACCCAGAAAGTACACTACCGCTTGTTCAGCAAATCGATGCTCTTGTGCAAAATAACTCTGCTGCCATACTCAGTGTTGCTAGATTAAAAACCCACGATGATTACACGTATATGCATTCAATTGCTGTCTGTGCATTAATGATTTCTTTAGCCCGTCAATTAGAGCTAGATGATGACATGATAAGGCTGGCCGGCATTGGCGGCATGATGCATGACTTAGGTAAGGCATTAATGCCTATCGATATTCTCAATAAACCAGGGAAACTGACTGACGCTGAATACGACATTATGAAAGCCCACCCTAAAGCAGGGGCGGACATGCTAAAAGAGAGTGATGCCGAAGCTGCTGTCATTGATATCGCACTTCACCATCATGAAAAAATGAATGGCTTTGGCTACCCCAATCAACTTAAAGGGGAAGACATCTCTTTACTCTCACGAATGGCCGCTATTTGTGATGTATATGATGCAGTCACCTCAGAGCGTGCTTATAAAAAACCATGGGAGCCTGCCAATACAATTCGCTTGATGGCTAGCTGGGAAGGCCACTTTGATAAACACATATTCAATGCCTTTGTTAAATCGATCGGCATCTACCCTGTCGGCTCCTTAGTGCGTTTGACCTCACAACATCTGGCCGTCGTCACTGAACCGACACCTGACTTACTTCTAAAGCCAAAAGTAAAAATCTTTTTCTCACTTAAATCTAAAGCCCCTGTCCCCCTCAAAGTCATTGACCTTGCAGCTCACAGCTGTAAAGACAGCATAGAAGGACCAGAAGAGCGAGCTGACTGGAACTTTAAATCATTGGATGACTTATGGATGTTATGACCAACTAACCTTATTCATGACTTAAAGTAACTCAACCCTGACCAACGCTAACTCATTCATCTCAAGATAACCGAACAATATTGCTTATCTAAAACCATTGAATATGCCGCATCTCCATACTTATTAATATGTTTCGACTCGAATCAAAACATACTAGCTCCCTTGAAGTGATCAAGATTAAAAACTAGAGAATGTTTTCACAAAACATTGATTAGTCATTCATTAATGTCATTTGACTATACATTTACCTCCTCTCAAAAAGTCATTTTAACTATCTTGCATAGAATACAAACGTAAGTATCATAAGAACGATTTAGGTTTACTCACATAATCAAAGTAAGAGCATTAGGCATGACTTTTAAATACAAAACCTTTGTTCTAGCAAATGCTCCAACCCCCTCAAATGAGTCCATGGTTTTACCTATTATTGAAGTTAAAGCAAGTGCTGATACTTCCAAACGTACATTAAGTTCTTCTCATCCTGAAGGTCAGATTGCAAAAAGGATGAGAGAATTTGGATTCTCAATAGTAAAAAGCTTTCGAAAGTACGTTCAGTTATCAGAAACGTCAGTGATGAAAATCAATGGGTGTCCTTAAAATGAAGTCTATGCGGCATTGGATCTGGATTCATAAATGGTCAAGCTTAGTTAGTACTATTTTTCTGCTCATGCTAAGTTTGACCGGACTCCCACTGATTTTCGATCATCAGATCAATGAATGGTTAGACGGAGAAATAAAACCATCAGCAGTTCCTGAAGATCATCCAAGGATGAGTCTCGATAGAATCATGCAGATCGCTATTTCTGAGTACCCAGACAAACAGGGAATGTTTGTCTCTCAAGAACGAGATGATGACCGAGTGTGGTTTGTGACACTAGCGCCTGCCCCACTTAGTGAGGATGGAATTGTTCAAGTTGCAGTAGATGCCCGCACGGGCGAAATATTGGCTCAACCCGATCTCTATGGTGGGGTAATGAATTTTATAGAAACGTTACATACGGATATGTTTCTCGGTTTCCCTGGAATGTTCTTCCTTGGTGTTATGGGCATCATGCTCATATTGGCACTTATCTCTGGTATTTTTATCTATGCACCTCATGCAAGACGAGCAGGATTCACTAACGTCAGAAAGTCAAAAAGCTGTTACCTATCTTGGTTAGATGTACACAACGCCCTGGGTATTGTTACCTTTATGTGGTTTCTGGTCATCGGTGCAACCGGTGTTATCAATGCTTGGGAAGATATTCTGATTAAACAATGGCAAACCAATAATTTGGCCGTTCTACTGGAACCATATAAGAATTCACAAAAGCCAGCTGACAATGGCTCGATACAAGCCGCATTAACTGCTGCAGAAAAAACTGAACCGGAGAGAAAAGTACAATTTATCGCATTTCCTGGAACCAATTTCAGCAGCCCTCATCACTACGGCGTCTACATGAGGGGTAATACAGCGGCCACAGAACGTATGTCTAAGCCCATTTTAATTGACACACAAACAACTGAAGTCACCGCAAGCTCTGATATGCCATGGTACTTAAAAGCATTACAACTATCACGCCCCTTACACTTCGGGGACTTTGGTGGATTGACAATGCAACTATTATGGACTGTATTGAATTTAATGACGCTAATTGTACTTGTGTCAGGCCTGTACTTATGGTGTAAAAAGTGGAACCTGAAAGATACTCAGCCAAAAATTGACAGTAAAACTATTTTAAACAACTAAGGTGAATCCTCTCGTGCATAATAAACAAAAAACAGGTGCATATCATTACGTCATCATGATATGGACTGGCCCAATACTTATGGCTTCACTGAGTTTAGTAGGCTTAATTTCAGCATTAGTTGGTAATAATTGGTATGACTGGGTAGGAAACACCGCGCTGACAATAATCGCTATATTTTCGTTCATTGTTGTAAAAAACTTTACTCAGCCTAAAAAGACTACCTAATCAGCAGCAGAGAAGAAGTATAGTTGCACTTCCACGTGTGGGCTGACCGCATTTATATAACGAGAATATATAGCGCCATACATTGACTTTGCATTAATCTGAAGGTGGCTAATCAAGAGGATTAATAGCTTGATATTCAACAGAATTCGTATCTTTCTTTTCCACAAAAGAAAACATTACAGACATGAAAAAGCCGTAGTGAACTTAATCACTACGGCTTTTTTATTTTAGCAGTCTAGAATTAAGCGACTGATTTTTGAGCTTTACGACGTAACCCCATGAAGCCTAATAACGCAGGTGCAAATAAGAATGCCGCTGCAGGAATTGGAACAGCTGATACGTTTAATGACATACCGCCAATATTATCGCCATATTTAGTATCTGGAATGAAGAACTGAACTGTTGCATCTGATAACAGTGTAAATGTTGCACCAACGGCATTCAGCAGTGCTAAATCCGCTGTAGCAAATCTATCGGTATCGCTAGTTCTGATGTTAGTGGTGCCAGATGGCGTCGTAAACGAGTAGTTATTAATCCAACCTTTTGAACAGTTGGTGCCAGCACCATCACAGCCTTCTGTTTTACCCCAAGCATTCCAAGATGTGTAGGTATCATCCTTGAACGGATTCACAGTATAAGTGCCTGCTTTCAAGGCTAGCTCAACTGCATTGCCACTAGTATTAAG
>LAZR01002500.1_pt1 | contig 10654 bp, 11 predicted proteins | sample 329461 | NCBI WGS metagenome assembly LAZR01 (sample SAMN03002196, study PRJNA259156) | marine sediment metagenome | biome: sea floor; feature: Hydrothermal impacted sediments; material: marine sediment; isolation source: Loki non-amplified sample from Loki's castle hydrothermal vent sediment ...
TGTCGATTTCTTATTCCGTTTTACAAGGTTTTAAAGATTTTTCATTTGGACATTCAGAAATGGAACAATTTCTGAGACTTCCGACAAAACTTATTTGAAATGAAAAATTTAACTTAATTAACTTCTATCTTTGAAAGTCAAGTATTAAACTTTTTTTTCAATATGACTAGACCAAAGAAGATGCTGATTAACAATAATTCAATGCGATATCCAGGAATCGATGTAGAAGATCCAGGAATATGGCCTATAGGTGATTCAATGGAATACACTCTGACATAATCTACAAGCATAGATGTAGGAAAGATTGAATTGTTTACTCCTTCTACACCCCCCCAATTACCTCCAATCGCGATATTTAAGATGACATAAAATTCTTGATCGAAAGGCCAAACATCTGAGCTACCTTCTTTGTAAAAACTGAAGTAGAGGTTATCATCAACATACCACTCCATTTTATCTTCCGTCCATTCTAAGGCGTATACATGGTAATTATATTGACAGTCTTCTACAGTAGTGGAATTTCCTACCTGAGTCCCCGCAGGCCAATTATATGCTTCAGTATGTACTGTACCATGGACTTCCCCTGGATCATATCCTACATGTTCCAATATATCAATTTCTCCACTATCTGGCCATCCTCCATATTTTGAATCTGTTGGCATCATCCAAAAAGCAGGCCATGTCCCTATTCCTACAGGGAGCATAATTTTTGCTTCTATTCGACCATATTTCCAGTCACCTTTATTTTGAGAAGTAAGTCTTCCAGATGTATATTCATATCCATTATAGAAATCTCTTCGAGCCTCTATAATAAGATGATCATCTTCTACACGTGTATTTTCTAACCGTTCTTTAGTATATTTTTGGAGTTCATCATTAACCTTCCCAGGTTCCCAATCTTCATAGTTCCATATACTTGAGTCAGGGAGTCCAGTATAATTAAATTCTTCTGACCAAACTAATGTAAGGTTTTTAGTTCCTTCATAGATCATAGTAGTTACCTTTAGGGTGCTACTCATAGGGGAGAGGTTACGTGGTATATCATATGCCCTTACGTTGAATGAATATGTCGTGCCAGCAGTAAGGTTAAGTGCAGTGTAGCTATTTTTTACTTTAGTTGTTGATCCAATTTCAACACCATCCTGATAGATATTATATCCTGCTATCCCTATGTTGTCACTAGAAGGCTCCCAAGTAAAGTGTACTCTAGTGTCGTAGATATAAGTGGCTTGCAGCCCTTTTGGTTTAGTTGGTTTTTCCGTCTCAGGCTCAAAATCTGGGGATTTAACATAGTAGATATCGTCTACATAGATAGGTTGATTATCTACTGCACCATCATCCATTATAACAAACACATTAGCAAGGTCTCCTATATCTACCATGGGTGCTTCTTCCACAATGTCATCAATAGGTATTTGGACTTGATGCCAGTTTCCATCATTTTCATATCCATATCTCCCGGGAACTATTGGGATAAATGCATCAACATGAGTGGTTGGATGGATTCCAGACTGAAATCCTACTACAAAAGCCCCACTATATATTGTTTTTATACTAAAAACAAATTCTCCACCTGTCCATAAGTAAAGGCTTTCACGAGGAATAGCTTCGACACCCATACCCCACCATAAGGATCCAGTTGGTGTAATGCACATAGAATTACTTCCTTCATATGGGTCATCAGTATAGTTTGACACAGCAACTGTTCCTTCCCATTCGTTCCACCTTATATCTGCTTGTAAAGGATCTCCAGCTGTTAAATCAGAGTAGACAATAGCTTTTTCAGAGGGTTCTTCTTCATCAGCACTAGCATTTATAACTATATTATTAGATATAACAGGAATTAAAATACCAACAATTAACATCACTACAAATACAGAATAATTCATTCTTCTTTTCATTTTATGTTCACCTAAAATCACTACTAAATTTAATTACTCTTCAAAACAACTTCAAATTTGTTCCACTAAACCAAATATTCATTTTTATATGCTTATGTTTACACTAAAATTTAAATTTTTTCTTTTCTTTTCGTTTAAAACATCTGGATCCACTGAATCAAAAGTATAATCAAAATAACAGGACCGGTAGGGTCATTTTTATTTTTCCATCTTTGTATAAATTTTACAGATTGTAATTAGAAATAAATATCCAACTTTTCTTTATTTAAATATTGAATATATAAAAATCTTTTTTTTCTTGTAGAAGCTGCTATATAATACCTAATTATTTTATTTCTCTAATTAAATAATATTAATATCGAATGATTAATATCGAATGATTCTACGGAGATGTTATTGGTATATTAGATGATTATAATGGAAATATAACTAAAGTTAAATATATCTATGGAAAATCTTATGATATTTATTTGAAGAAGGCATTAGCATTAAACCGTGCAGCAATAATTATACCTATTATTGGTATTATTACTAATTTGGATGAATTTCCATTATTATAATTTGAGCGGATTGTTGATTTATGAATCCAAAGTTCAAAATCCAAAGTTCAGAATCCCATTTGAATGATATCTGAGTTTTGTTATCTTTATACGTATGGTACGTGGACAGGTAATGATCATCCAAAATTCGGAGCTGCGAAAAATTCATGGCTTACAGGAACAGCATCATGGACAATGAAAGCTGCAACAGATTGGATTCTTGGAATACGATCAGATTTTCATGGTTTAAAGATAAACCCATGTATTCCAAAAAAATGGGATAAATTCAGAGTCACTCGATACTTCAGGAATGCAATTTATGATATTCAAGTTCAAAATCCAGAGCATCGATCTAAAGGAATAAAATTAGTTAAAGTGGATAATATAATAAAGGAAAATAATCTCTTACCAGTATTCAAAGATGGCAAAAAACATGATGTTAAAGTGTTGATGGGCTAAATATTGTATCCTACAAATTATAAATCTAGAATTGGGAAATCTTACTGATGAATTATCAAGATAATTATTATTAATAAAAGTAAAAATTATAACCTTAATTTCACATTTTCATCTATATATTATGCCCGCTCACTTATAATAGTGAGTTATTTTATTATAATTTCTGCGTACAATTATTAAAATTATATAGCAAATTAATGCGATTACCGTAAAAATCATACTATATATAAATAATATTTGATAATCCTTGTAGGACCCTCCAATATTGTATAAAAGCGCAAGAATCATACCTAGTAAATTTCCAAAAAATCCAGCTGAAACTACAATGGAAATATATAAACTTGTGCCAAGTGCCTTTTTTTGTTTTGCAAAAATCTGATTTATCGCATATGTTAAAGCAGGCCACATTATTCCAAACTGATTAAAGATTTCTAACAGTAAGAATAAGAAAATAGTATCGGGAGTTATTATATAGATGTAAAAAAGGTTTTTTATAAGAATGAAAATCACGCCTAGCATCAATGGATATATATAGTTATATTTCTCGGTAATTTTACTCGAAAGAAAGAATAATGGTAGTTCAAAACTAGCCCATAAACATGCGAGCATTCCTACAAAAACTAAGCTTCCTCCGAGTTCTATTGCGTATATTGTTTTAATGCCAACTGCTAATACTAATCCAATTTCAAAAATACCCGCAATAATCAATAATCCGAGGAATTCATATTTTCTATGCAAAATTCTATTATTTGTATCAAGAGATTTAATATTGCTATTTGTTTCTTTTCTTTCTATATTTAATATTTGTTTAAAATCCTTAGTTAAAATATAAAAATAAAATGCTAGAATTATATACCCTAATGCACATAATAAGAACGCAAATGAAAATCCATATATTTCCATTAGATATCCTGCGATCGGAGCTCCAATAGCCCATCCAAAGGATCCCATTATTCGGATTTTAGCATATTCTTTTGCGTTTTTCTTTTCAAAGTTAGGAGTTTCAACTTTTGTGAGAATTTCTCGTTTTTCAATCACCTCATATATTAAGGCAGTAATAAATGTCTCCCGACTTAACGAATTAGTTAAGAACACATAGATCATAATTGTTATAAAATTAACTTTAAAAGCAATGAAAAGTACTCCAATTGCGCAAGTGAAATTACTAATTTGAATAAAAATTAGTCGATTATTCATTTTATCTGAGATATGGGAAAAAGTATTAGAAAAAATTGCGATAATAATAATAATTGCTAAATTATAGGCAAATATTTCAGCGATACTAACCTTGTTTTGATTAAGCCAAATCAAAATGAAGACCATGTAAAAAACTGAAATAAAATAATTAAAAAAAGTAAATATCTTCAAATGAATAGTTTTTTTTCGAATTATTTCTAATAGGTAGCTTGAAGACATAAGTAATTATGATAGCTTTTAATTGTTAAAAAGATTATATACTTGCGAAATTGAATGCAATTAAACCAAGTAGAGCACAAATCTTTTAAAATTAAGCTATTTTCTTAAATTTTTCATGTATCATGACCAAGGATTAAGGATGTTTTGATTTAAATTCAAAGAATCATTAAGTTTACTAATGTAATTAACAATTATAAAGAAACTAGTGTAAATAGGAGAAGGAAAAATAAATGCACTACAGAAAAATTGGAAAATATGGTTTAAAAATTAGCGAAATTTCAATAGGATCTTGGCTTACTTATGGCGAATCTACGGAAAAAAACCTTGCATTTGATTGTCTTGATACAGCAATAGAAAAAGGTATTAATTTCATTGATTCAGCTGAAGGTTACGCTAATGGTGGAGCAGAATCATTAATTGGAGATTATCTTTCTCAAGAAACTATATCTCGAGATGATTTAGTCATTTCTTCAAAAACTTTTTGGCCGATGGGTGAAAATATAAACCGCTGGGGATTATCTCGAAAGAATATTATAACAGCAGTTAAAGGGACATTAAAACGTTTGAAAACGGAGTATTTAGATCTTTATTTCATGCATAGATTTGATCACACAACACCTCTAAAAGAAACTATTTTAGCAATTGATGAATTGATAAAAGCAGGAAAGATAAGATACTGGGGAACATCTTGTTGGTCAGCAGCTCAAATTGAAAGAGTCAATGCCATCGCAAAAGAATTAAATGCCAACCCACCTATTGTGGAACAACCACTATATAATATGTTTAGAAGACATATAGAATTAGAAATAATGGATGTAGCTAAACGACATGGGATGGGATTCACAGTTTTTTCACCTCTTGCTCAAGGAATTTTAACAGGGAAATATAATAATGGAATTCCTAAAGATAGTCGTGCGACTCATGAAGATACCTTAAAAGCGGATTTAATTGAAGAAAATTTAGAAAAAGTAAGAAAATTAGCTAAAGTTGCTGAAAGATTAGAAATTTCAGTTGGTAATTTAGCATTAGCATGGATTCTAAGAAAACCTGAAATTTCATGTGCGATAATTGGAGCTTCAAAACCTCATCATATTATTGAAAACGTTAAAGCATCAAATATTAAATTATCTAATGAAGTTTTTACTGAAATTAATAATATTTTAGATAATGAACCAAGTTGGCCACCAACATATGAACCATTAATATTTTATGAAGATAAAATGCACTAAAATTCCTAATTCTTCATTTTTAATAGCAGTCAATTGGATTGTTAACTGTAGTGATGTAAAATTTGCAGAATATATGGTTGAAATTGCATTAGTCATGGATTTAGTTTTTAAAGTAGTGATAATGAAGAGATGAACTACTTAGTGGGTGAAATTATAAAATGGATTTGAAAAAGTGGCAAAATGGTTTAAAACTCTATCTTAAGAATGCAGAACAGCTCCGAGATGATGGAGAAATATTAATGGAAAAAAGCTCGTATGGGCATGCTTATTTCTCTTTTTATACTGCTCTTGAAGAAGTAGGTATGGCACTTTACATTTTAGACAATTTTAGAGAATCTAAGCCTGAAGAAATGCAAAATTTTATTAAGTCAAGTGGGTCCCATAAAAGAAAAAGCAAGATTATGATTTTCGATTCATTTACTGAGAAAATAAAAGATTTAAATTTATCCGATGATGAAGAGAAAGAGATGATTAAAACAGGAGAATCAATAGAAGATTTCTATGCGCGAAAACTTGATGAAAAGTTAGGTTTTTGGGAAAAAAGAAATAGAGGAATTTATGTATCATTAAATCGAAAGAAAAATGACTGGCTTATACCCCAAAATATGACTTTAAGAATTTGAAAATTCTTAAATTTTTTTTTTCAGGAGGAATTAAAGGTTTACAAAGTTCGCATGTTTTCTTTGGGCAATTCTTTAATTTACTTTTTATATGAAAACATTTACCCTCATAATCTTTTTTTTTTAATATTCATACAATCAAAGGATCTATCATCATTTTAAAAAAAATTTCTAATTCAGTTTTTCTCTTGCCAATACAAGTGAATCCAAGCTTATAACATTTGATGTTGATGATGAAATCGAAGACGATGATGGAGATGGCATAGATAATGAGATGGATGATGATGATGACAATGATGGAATAGATGATGAAGTTGAAGATTGGAATAAGAGAAATGTTAAAGTTACTGAATCTGAGAGTATTTTCATTATTGAGTCTAGAGCGAACTATGTTGATCGTAAAGATAAGGTTAAATTTGAAGTTGAATATAATGATGAAGGTGTTGGTATAAAGGTAAAATTTAGTTCGGAATCAGCCGATGATGATAATAGTAGTAATGGCGAGGATATTATTAAAATTTCTGCTGAATCAGGTGTCGAATTACAATTCAAGGTAAAATTTCGCAATATTATCGAGTATCTTGATGATAATGACAATGGGATTTATGATAAAAATGCCGATACTCTTGTTCAAGAATACGAAATAAATACCTATAAACCTTTGGTGCATACAGAAACGAATGAAAGCGGAGTAATCATGCATATTTTTGATCTTTCTACTGCTGATGGAGTATTTTCTCTTAAAATCTATTTTACGCAAGAATTTGCAATAATAGAAGATAACACTTTAATTGCACCTAGTCAGACAAAGTTTGACATCAAAATTGAGAATTTTACTTACCAAGAAACAACTTCGAAACTAGCTTTATACACGAAACATATTTTGATGAAACTTAAATCACTTTTTACTATAACTCCTTACTTAAAAGAAGTCACGAGGAGAGTTAATTTGAACGGGAAATACTTTTGAAGGTATTTGATTATCACTATATTTTATGATGTCTTCAGATTCCACTAATTCGTCATAATTTAAATAGCCGGCAATCAATTGGGATAATGAACCAATATCGATCTTGAAATCTAGTTGAATCTCCTTAGTAGCTGTTGAATTGTGAGGAATATCATTAACGTTTGCGCTACTTTCTTTAATTTCTACTAAAAAGATTTTATTATTCCACGGACAATGATTATCAGTAAGTGAAAATGTAAAAGATCCATCTATTGAATCAGGATAATGGATTTTTTCAAGCACAAATTTTGCATTTACAATTCTAAACATTATCCCTGGCCAGATTTGGCGCTTAAGAGATTCAATGTCTTTAATATAAGCGTGGATATACCGATCAAAAGTAAAAATTTCAATAAATTTTCGTTGAGAATCGTGATTTTTTAATAAATTAAAAACAGCTTGTTTGGCTAAGGGAGTTTCCCAAAAAAATTCATCTAATCGAATGACACTTTTATCTTCTGGGTCAGCTTTCCAGACAAATTTTTTAAAATTAAGAATAACATAAGCAACAGGATTTCCTTCTTCTTGATAAAAAATGTACTTGAAACCTTTTTTATTTTTAATGATTTGTTTCCACATATCTTCTGTTCTATGAAAGATAAAGTTATACCCTTGGACAACATTATTATACACTTTTGATGCTGCTTCAAAAAATTCCTGTTCTTCAACTAATTTCGCCTTAATATTTTTCACAGGCTTTGTTTTAATTTGATTCGTAGGAATAGTAATAATTTCATTATCTGCCGCCACTTGATATCCAAACTTTTCATAAAAGGGATAATGAAAAGGATAGAGGGCTGAAACAAACTGATTTTCCTTATTCATATCTCGAAATAAGCGTGAAAAAAGCTGCGTTATAAAACCTTGACGGCGATGTTCAGGTCCACAAGCAATAGCTGCAACTGCTGCAGTTTTGAGCCATGTTCCGCGTAAAAACAATTTATAATCAAGATTCATAATACAAGCTTTTAAAGTATCGTCATCAAAAAGACCTAAAGTGCGAGTAGCTACTTTACTGTCCCTTTCCTTATCTATTTCTATATCTTCAAAATTGTTTTTGTTTGGCTTGAACGCATATCGAAATAGACGAGCCATTTCATTGATGTCTACAGGAGTTAAATATCGAAAAGTCATGTCAACTATAAATTATTAAATATTTAGGAAAAATTCTATCATTCTATTTAATGATATAATATTTATAAATTCAATGGTAAATGATAGAAGCGGTGAGAATAAATACCCATAAGTATTTATTTAAATACTCGTTTTTCTTAAGTTTATTTATGATTCTTTCTTTCATTCTTGGAGGATTAACGGTTCACCCCCACGTGTGTGGGGACAATTTATTGAACTTGAAACGTTGATACGGTGATATCGGTTCACCCCCACGTGTGTGGGGACAATTAAGTATGTTTAAATACTTAACTGTTTTTTGTCGGTTCACCCCCACTGATACATTATCAATATCGCAAAATGGTGAGACTAAAGGAGTTATAAATTCTATTAATATTGGAAGAAAACTTGGATGTTTAACTATAGCTATAACTAATTATATGGCTTCAAATCTAGCTAAAATAAGTGATATTTCACTTCATTTACAATGTAGTATTGAAAATAGTGTTTTATAGCTATTTTGAGATTTTTTATATTCTAGAAATGTAATATCTGAATTTACCACTTTCATCATCAATCTGCCATGCTTCAAAAAAATCAAATGGTTTTTTAGTATCCCATAGATTCTCTATATTCTCAATACCTTTGTAAAGATCGGTTATAAGAGTGATATCACATGGATAACTATTATGTGATGGATACAGCTCAAGGTTTTCTTGTTTCTCACATAATTCTATTAATTTTGAAAAAGATTTGAGAACTACAGGAAAGTCCTCTCTCTTTGGCAAAAACTGATCTCCATAATAAGCGACATCACTCGTAAAAAGTCTTTTCATTATATTTATTGTTTAGATTAATTTATTACTTATTATCAACTTTTTTAAGATTTATTGATTTATAATTCTCAATTGATTTTCATTCAGGTTTATGTAACTTATAAAAGAGTTATTTCATTTTAAATTAGAATCTATAATAAAGATAAAACTAATTCTAAAAGGTTATTTATATTTTCAGAAAAGCTGAATCAATCTCTCTAGATGGAATTTGGATTCTAAGAAATGATGAAAGATCAATTGAAATTCCTGCTCAAGTTCCTGGCACTGTATTTGAATCTCTATTGGAAAATCATATTATTGAGGATCCTTTTTATGGAGTAAATGAGCATGAGATGAAATGGGTTTACGATTCTGATTGGTATTATGAATTAGAATTTGATATTGTTCAAAAATATCTTGACTATAAAAATATTTTACTATGCTTTAATGGGTTAGATACAATTGCGGATATTTATTTAAACGGAGAGATTCTTGGAAGTACAGAGAATATGTTTTTAAGGTATACTTTCGATGTGAAATCAAAGATACAAAAAACTGGAAATAAAATACTAATTAACTTTAAGAGTCCAACTAAGAAAGCCCAAGAAGATATTGAAAAATTTAATATAAGATTAAACACAGGTTATGCTGCAATTCCCGGAGTTCCATATCTAAGGAAAGCTCAATACAGTTTTGGATGGGATTGGGGACCAAAACTACCTGACATAGGAGTTTGGAAATCAGTTCAGTTGGTAGGATATGATGAGATAAAAATTGCTTCAGTATACCCATATACAAAATTTAAATACAACAAAGATCCTTTAAAACTTAAAGATACATATGAAATCCCGACATTAGAACCTACATCCGTTATATTATTCATAGAAATTGATTTAGCCTCGGATATCGATGATTTTTCTAAATTAGGTTATAAAGTTATTGTAAAAATATGTTCACCCGATAATGAAGTTGTATCAAAAGAAGTTCCATTAAGAAAGAAAAAAGAAAAAATCGATTTTTCTTTGCAGAATGCGGCAGCAGTAAGAAAAATTAATCTGGACTCTATTGAACGGGGTAAGTTATTGGCTAAAGAATATTTTACGACCTTTCCCGAGGAAAAAGAGTTCGAATGTATTGGGACTGCTTGTTCTAAATGTAACGAGGTGTTTGTTTCACCCATAAACATTACCATCGACAAATTAGGAGACTTACATCTAACAAATTATACCTATAATTGGATATTTAGGTATCCAGTAAAGGAAAATGATTCTCAAGAACAACGGGATAATTATTATCTTTTCTTTTTCCTATACTACCTTTATGCGTTTTTGTTAAATTACACAATCTTACTAGAAATGAAGATATTCGGGAACTATAGAAGAGTTGGGTTATTCATTTTCTTTCCTTTACTTCTCCTTGTCTTTGCTTTAGGACGGCCCGAGAATAGGTTTTCCTGAAATAATTCAAGTCCCTTTCAACTTCGCAAATCCATTTTTAATGTGAAAATCTATTTCTGTTAAATTTAGACTTCTGTTTATCGTTTTCAACCCGTT
>LAZR01002501.1_pt1 | contig 10644 bp, 8 predicted proteins | sample 329461 | NCBI WGS metagenome assembly LAZR01 (sample SAMN03002196, study PRJNA259156) | marine sediment metagenome | biome: sea floor; feature: Hydrothermal impacted sediments; material: marine sediment; isolation source: Loki non-amplified sample from Loki's castle hydrothermal vent sediment ...
GATAGAACCCACATAAGCATCTTTGTGGGTGTCAAGTGTGCCCTCGTTTGGTAAAACTGCCAGCGTCACCTCGTCCCCACCTGAGTTCACGGTACAAACCCCATTATGCAAACGTGCTGTGCCGGAGGGTACATACTCTACGGTTAGGACTGTCCCTATATCCAAGAATCCCGAGTATTGGACATTTAATGTACTTCCTTCTATCCATACATTACGCCCCAGAGAATTGAATCGGCTCCTTGATTCGTAGAATAATTTCTGCCCATACGTATCCTTGTCGTATATACCAACTATAGACCCTATCAAGTGCGGAAGTATGTATCGTGTCACCCCGCTACTCACAGTAATATCTATAAAAGCAACTATAGGGGTTTGTGCATTCCTGTTAATCTCCCCAAGTATAAGAGGATACATCTGCTCCAGTTTAGTTATTATTTCTGCATCCGTATATTTTGCATTCACAGAAGGTTCATTGATACTTGTTCTGGTCAGGGATATTGCGCCGGTAAGAAAACTATCGGTGTAGTCGCTGGAGTCGCCTACAGACGATATATCCGTAGCGATATCCTTTACGAAGGTTACTGAACCTGCTGCTGGTGTCATAGTTGCCGATGCGAATGAATACCCTGCTAACTCACAGAATATATAATATGTTACTGCGTAATCAAGATTAAATGTTACCAGACCTGAACCATCTGTGTACAGAATCCCTGAGACAGCACCAGAACGATCGTTTGTATTGTTGAGCCATATACCCACCCCACTAACAGGCACTCCTCCGGTAGTCCGTATTGTGAGAGTAACTGCATAATCCCCGGGGCCGTATATCGCAGATACATCAACCTTACCATCCGTATCTATAACGTATTCCTCTGCAGTACCGTTCCATACCAATACTTCTGCCCCTAGCATATAGTGTGTGATGGACTGGCTGGATGGATCTCCCCGGTATGCTTTTACAATGTATCTACCTGCGGGGAGAGTAGTGGGGCTAGTGGGTACATCAGCCCAGTACGTCCCACTATCCCCCAACTCGCTTACTGGAATATCATAGTCGTCTAGATCTACGGTTGTAAAGGTATCCCAAGCACCCGCTGCGAGATCCCTAACCTCCTCAGAATCATTAAATACGCAGACGAATACATCTGTTAGTCCACTAACTAAACCAGATACTACTATCATTTTTCCTTTTTCTTACTGGAATCTTTATCCGTGTTCAGCATCCTGTGAACCTGCCCGTATACCGTGACAGTTCCGTATGAGCTTTTATTGAGGCGTTTAAGTATTAGGGTTCTATCCTTTGCTTCAATATCAGTTTCCTTACCGCTATTAAATATCTTTCTTGCAAGCTCATCCATCCCTAGTTTATCATCCCCGCTCAGTTTGTCATCTCCCGCCTGAGGGATTATCAACGCTTCTATACATACATCCTTCATAGTTAGCACGGGAGTCTTTTTGAGGGTTTCCATGCGGTCAAGTAACTGATTGAGCGCTCCTAAGTCCCTCGTCGCCGCTGCCTCTTTCATCTCTGAAATCCATTCATTAAGCGGGATAGTCTTTGGTTTCTGCAGAGGCTCTCCATCGACTCCTGTTAGTTGAGTTGAAAAATCTTTCTTCATAATCGGGTTCTCCTTAATTTAATCATCTACTAATAGAATTTCAAAATCACAAGATACTTCTGTACCTGCACCACCACCTTCTGCGTCAATCCAAATATCGGTTAAGGCAGGCAAAGAAAATATAGGTGAATGGGGGTCTATAGTAGCTTGCCCTAAAACCCCATCAAAATAAAGTATAACTCGCACCGGACTAAAGGGTGCAGACGAAGCATCTGTTAAGTCCTCTCGTGTACAAACTCTAAAATCGGCGGCTTTGGCAGCATCGGCTTCAACTAATACATCAAGCAAATAACCAGTTTTGCCTAATGGTATCGCGTATGCTCCGTATTTACTTTGGCCTTCTGCTATGGCAATGGAAATAAGGTCAGTTCCACCGCCGGAATTTTCTATAATTATCTCCGCCGTATTCGACGCTCCATAAGTTCCACAAGTAGCTACATAAGCACGAAACACTCGCCAGAATGAAGTAGACGTATTGGAACTGGCATTAACTCCGTTTGTATTGATTGTTTCCGTTGCGGCCGCCCCTGTATTGTCTAAACCTTCAACAGTTACTGTTCTTGCACCATTTCCAGCGACATCATCAGCAGCGTTGCCACCCGCTTTAATTCGTACTGTAGTCGCTGCTGTGAGAAAATTAAATAAGGCAGATAATTGGTTCACACCCTCAAAAGTACCATTCGGTACATCAGGATTTCTGCCAAACTTATGTACTATAGAATGACCAGCTACATTGCCTTTTTGGACTTCTATTAAAAAATCTCTTGTAAATTGTCTGCTCATTAGTACCACCCGTCTGATGTTCGATAGGTTATTTTTAGTGTTTCACCATCCAGTAAAGTCCAGTTCGCATTTACACCGATTAAATGCTCTGCACCATTAGGTGCTATTGTAAGATTGTTACTGGAATCGCCTGTATTTGTTATCTCATAAACCGTACCCACAACGCCCGCAGGTAAAGATAATGTCCATGCTCCGCCGTCAGTATTCGCAGATACTATATGGTCTAAATTATCCAAAGTTTGTGTAGTAGTATATCTACTTTCACCAACTATTCTGCCATAAGATGTTGTTACAGTAGCATTAATTCTAAGCGTCTGGTCGGCAGCAGTAGCATCCATAACGCCATAAATAATAGCATTAGTTGCACTGGTTTGGTTTCTATTTTCGATTGCTAAAATATCATCAATTGTAACATTTCTACCTGCATTTGCTCCAAGAAAAATGCATCTATCTATATTAACTGCCGACGAATACCCTGCATTTGCCCCGATGATGACATTCTGCGTTCCTGTAGTGATTAACCTTCCTGCACTTTCCCCAATTAGTGTATTATTTCCTCCACCTATAATTGCCGCACCCGCAGCATTTCCAATAAGCGTTGTAGCCCCTGCTGTTGTGATTACACTACCAGCATTAGTGCCGATAATTGTGTTTCTTGTAAAAGTCGAACTTCCGTCAACTCCCTGCCCCGCTAAATAACCGATACAGACATTTTCCTGTCCTGTTGTATATCTTCCCGCACCTGCGCCGATACAAGTGCTTCTTGAAGCTGTGTTCCTAAGCCCACATTCCCAGCCAATAAAAACATTTCTATCTTCTGTTGTCAAAGCCTCTCCGGTCTGAGGCCCAAAACAAAGATTTTCATCACCTGATGTAATATTCTGTCCGGCACGATAGCCTACTAAGGCGTTTCTGACTCCCGACGTTAAGTCTAAACCAGCTTCAAATCCCATAGCCAAATTGAAGTCGCCAGCATTAGTATCTCCACCAGCGTCCTTTCCTAAGAAAAAACAACCACTTCCAGAATTGCCTGCGCCCGCCCCTGCGCCCATAGAGAAATTATTCGTACCGTCTGTATGCAGGATTGTCGTGGCATCAATTTGTAGGGCATCAGATTCGTTTGTAATATTAACAGTTGCAAAAGTGCCAAGACCACCAACAATCGTTGCTGTTCCATCGGTTATTGTACCGCTTGCTGTTATATCTACACCAGCTAAATTACCATCAGTTGTAATATTGCCGTTCTTGAGAATTGTTAAGACAGTAGACCTTGCACCCGCACTTGTGCCATTGCCAATAATCAAGATTGGGTCTGTCGCTACCCAAGTTGTAAGATTTCCACCTGATGCAGCACTAAATCTGCCAAGAGTTAATAAACCATAACAATCTGCAAGGTTATCCTCTCCTGTATGAATAGAGAAAGTCCCGCTTACTGTACCGCTCAGACCAAAATGAGTAGAACCAGAGCCGCTTGTAACACCACCACTTCCAAAATGCGTAGAATGAGAACCGCTTGTAACACCACCATCACCAAAATGAGTAGAATAAGGGGCACTCACCTGACCATTCTCACCAAAATGTGCTGAATAATTGCCACTTGCGCGACCACCAGTACCAAAAGCAACACTCCATTGACCTATATTTCCAGCATCCCATTGACTACTACCAACAGCTCCAGCCCTGAAAGCAGCTTTATCTGGTATCCACATCAATCTCGTACCAGCACCGCTTGTGGGTGTAGCACCTGTAGTACCATCACACCATAAGCCACCATCAAACCGGCCTCGGCCCGCAGCAGTTAAATTGTTATTGGTTGCATCGTATGTCAGGTCGGCATCATCGCTTATAAGCCCATTTGTTCCGGCGAATAAGACCCTGCCAGCCGTGAGACTTGATGTAGTTAGTGTGCCAGTTTTGAAGTTAATATTGCCATTTGCATCTATTCTAACTCTTTCAATTCCTCCAGTGATAAGGGTTAATATGTCGTTGTTACCAAACCCAATTCCAGTATCGAGGTCACTGCCCTCTGTGTACATTGGGATTGTCACGCTAACGGTATCTGTTAATTCAACTAAAGTTCCGGCAAACCAATTAGCATGAAATCTCCACTGTCTTGTACCTCCTAGTGCAACTGCTATTGTATTATCAGCACTTTCATAAAATCCACTATTACCATCACCGAATGCCAAAGTTGGATTTGCTGCATTAGCCCCCGCTGCCTGTGCAAGATGTAACTGACCGAGAGGAGTATCTGTACCTATACCAAGCCTGTTATTGGTATAGTCCCACGCGAAGTTTGCCTGATCTGTTGTTATTTCACCAGCAGCATTAACGTAGCATACGCCACCGGCCACGAGTCCAGCTTCTTCTACGGCTTGCCCATTTGCATTTATAAGTACGATAGTTACACCCCAAATATTCCAAGTGCGCGGGCTAATACTACGAGAATAGAAGACCCGAGCATTCCACTGCCAAGCCCTACTCCTATAGATATGCATATAGCTTTCAGAAGTGTTTTACCGTGCTTACAGGAAGCAATGTGTGTAGGCAGCATTTCCTTAAATGTAGTCTGTGCTGCCAGCGTAGCTGCTTGCACTACCCATTGTTTTTCTATTTTTGTAAGTGCCATTTTAGTTAAGTCCAAAATCTCTGTCCAAAACCTCTGCCTCTGCAAGACCGTCATCTTGCCTCCTATGTAGTTCGTCTGAGGAGGAATCATTCATAAAGCGATGTATATCTGCGGAGGTAGTTGGTTGTTTTAATCTCCGTACAAACTCTTGTGCCATAGACCTGTCGAAGTTTGATAGGGAATAGCCCAGATTGATCATATCCACGAATCGACCATGTTCCGAACCTACCCACCATCCTATTACGAAGGTACGGTGTCTCAGGTGAAAATAAGCGAACAAGTGAGTTTTGGTTTCCTTGTCATCTACCTGTCGCCTACACCATCTGATAATCTCCGGTTCAATGATATAGTGCTGCGCTGGATCATATTGGCATGTAAAATTGAACATAGTAGCAATAGCAACCTAATAAAAGTAAGGGTGAGAAGGCTCACCCTTTTATTTGAAAACTGACATTATGCTGGTTGCGTAATACTAGCTCCGTTGTAATTCCCGGCCCATCCATTAGTTGAAGCTCCATCGAGGAAGGGATTTTGGCTAGCATCATCTTTACCATCGCAAGCCAGATTATCCGAAATCCAGCCATCATCAACGCCTGCGGCTAAGGTAATTGCACTTCCTGTTCCGGAATCGGTATCAGTTTTGATACGATTGCCTTGGATACGAGGCTCAGTCACACTACCAGATAACCATATAGCCGGTGTTGCAGTCCTGCCAACATCGCTAATGAAGTTATTCATAATCTGACACCTTGTTGCGTTACCTGCCAGTTTAATAGCACTACCGGCAGCTGCAATACCAGAACCAGCGGCCCCATAAAATCTGTTATTCTCAACAACAAGATATGGGGCAGCCCCGCCGGAAACAACCTCTATACCCACTGAACATGGTGCATCGGAATCACGACCAATTACGTTATCGTGGATATAGTTTCCGTAAGCACCCGCAGCTGTACCTACCGGGAAGGATATCGCAGGAACTGTTTGATCCCCGCCACCAATCACGAGATTGGCAATTTCAACCCTATCACCAGTCGCGGCGAAGGTGATACCCGGTACTGCAGAGGCAGGTTTAATCCTCGGATACGACATACCTTTATTGGCATTACCGATTAGATGGACGAATGATTTGTCCATTGTAATCGTTCCGCCGCCACCACTGTAGTCAAATACAAGAATCCAATCATCCACACTGTTGCTGCAAGCTGCAATGGCTAACTGGATGGTTTCAAATGCATTTGCTGGGCTCTTACCGTCGCCAGTACCTCCTGTTGCTGCAGGATCTACATACCAGACAGCTAGGGGCATTGACGAACCCGCAACACTTCTAAGTTGATCAGCGGTAAGGATTTCTTGCAGTTTCTGTAGGTATTCAAGGCGTTCAAGAACCGAACCGTCTACATTAGACACAACAAGGTCTGTATCCACAGCGTTGTTGGCATCATTGTAGCCAATTAGATTTTCCGAGGTGTCTTCTGATCCGCCGCCGTCGAGATTGCGGGTACGTTTTGCAAATGTACTGGAACCATTAAATGCAATGTTGGTCCCGGTGACATCCACTGAACAATCTACGAATATATGGTTCAGCCCAGCAGCGTCTTCGAGGATACCATTTGTAGCAAATGGACCATCGATGATGACATTATCGAAGGTTAGTCTATCAGAAGCTGCATCGATATGGATACCATGTGTGGCTTCAGTAGCCGAAGCATGCGCTAGTATCTTGGTATCCTTAATTACAGTATCGTGATTACCGGATGTTAGATGAATACCCTTGACGAATTCATCAACTCCAGCGCCATCTTCGCCCATTGCAAGCTCAATGTTAGTAAGCTTACATCCGATGACTCCAGACTCCAGATCGAGACCGATTAGTACAGCTGTAACGCTGGGACGGATTACGATATTATCAATAGTAACATCGTTTGCCCCTATAACTCCACCAGCCGAGGCATCTTCGAGGTCAAATCTGGGACGTAACGATCCACTACCAAGCCCGATAATAGTAATACCAATTTTATCTGCATCGAATCCGGTAGTAGTGCCATCGTAGTCTTCTACGTGGCCCGGGGCTATGAGAATTACATCTCCTTGACTATCTGTGCATTTACCAATGGCGTAGTCGAGGGTTGCAAAAGGCACGTCCCATGTATTTCCGTGAACTTGATCGTCGGCATCGAGCGCATTTGTTGCACCACTATCGACGAAAAATACATTGGCATTAGCGAGGGCTTTGGGACCAAACTTGGCTATCTCTATGATAGATAGCCATCCATACTTCTTAACCAAATCGTGAACTTTCATTTTGATTCTCCATCACTAAACTAAACTATTTATTTTCCCTATACAGGAAAATCACATGATCTGTGTAATAAGTCCGGAGACGGCTGAACCTGACCGACCCAACCGACAAAGGAAAGAGTGAGTTTACATATAATGATTTCACCGTCTCCGGAATACTTATGAAATTGTCAATACAGCTAGTTTACACCAAGATTGATTCTGTCAATCCGGTGAGCTTCACGCCTTTGATATCCACAGGACATCTTAAGACATACTGCCAGAACGGAGCCTCGACCAAATCTTGTGCGGCACCTGAACTGGCATGTGCAATCTTGAAGATACCAGTGTGTCCGCCCAGCGGAGCTAAGAATTCAATCTCAGCGCCGACTCGGCTATCCACACCACCAATACGCGGAGGCACATAGCGCTTCAGATTACCGCCGGACAACTTGCAGCCGTACATAGTTTTCTTCAGGCACATAGGTGAGACAACCCATTTAAGCAACTTGCCATTGAAGGCATACTCAACAGTGGTCCATCCACCAACGAGTTTCAGTGCTTTACCTGTACGATCGAATACCTGCCTGTTATTATACAAGGAAGGTTGTTCTATATACTTCTGTGTAACTCCCTGAGTAGTAATCAAGTTGTCGATGGTAGTGCCCGGGTATGCATCCATGAAACCAGCGATATAGCGATTAAGAACATCATCAGTTAGGGGAGCATTAACTGCAACCACCTGAGACTTAAACTGATGATATACGTCGAGGTCTAGGGCTTCTGCCGCAGAGGCACCGCCCATAACGACACCGGAACTCTTGGTCCAGTCATTCAAGCCCCAACTAAATATTGGGCGAGCACCGGAGGTATACCTACTGCAGTGAGCAAGTACAAGCCAATCATCTGCTGCCGCAGCTTGGCCGCTACCCCAATCACCACTAGAATATGCAGCTACTGCACCTGTAGTGGAATTGATACCAACTACCCGGATTACCTTAGACAGATAGTCAACGCTGGTTATCAGCAGCTGGACATACACATTAGAGCCTGCGTAGTTGCGTACATCGTTACCGTCAGTAGTGGTGCCAGACTGTATATTACCGGCACTATCTGCAGTTACATCAATACGCATACCGACGCGGAAATTATGGATACGCCCATATTCCTCATCCAGTGTGATATCAACATAATTGGTAGCATTCACTTCGGCTATCGAAGAAACTCTGCCGAGCACCTTCACATCATATGTACCATCTGATGCATTATGACTGAAGAAACTGACTGCTTCAATCAAGGCACGAAGCTGACCAACCTTCTTGATATCCCGGGCTACTTTCTTAATCTGCGTAGCCGACAAAGCATCGGCCTGCATCCACGTAGCAGGAATCGAGAAGTTGCCTACCATTTTGTGCAGAGGCAATACCCGCTTCAGTTCTGCTCCGTGGGGAGATTCGGTAGCTGTTGGGAAAATAGAAAGATTGGCTTCTGCAGTTCCCTGCGCCAGTAGACCAACCTGATTACCTGTGATGGTAGTCATATCCGGACCGCCGGGCGCTCCATACTCTAGCAAACCAGCGATGCCTGTATCGAACAGATGCTCCACATTCCAGCCCCGTCCAATACCCTTATCTCGTTTTACATCTTCCGAAGTCTGCACAATCTCTGTAAAGATCGGTGCAATCTCCGGAAGGGATTCGTGTATCACATGCGGGAGTTCTTCCCGTATGATATTATTTAGAACACTCATAGCATCAGCCATGCTGTACCCTTTCAAATTAAGCACTAATAACAACAACACACAATCATCATGCGCATTATGGACAATGCCTAATTGGGTGGTACATCAATAACAACAGCGATAGTACTGCTATTGCTTGCTGGACCCGCTACTTTGAGCTAGTCGCTGAATAACTCTTGCGACTACATTCTTTTCGTAGTCGGGGTCGCTGGATGCTACCCTCTTAACTGGTTCATCGGATAGGGCGTCAGCAGGAATGTCGCTACTTACCGGCCCAAGTCCCAACAATGTACGCATCTTGCCGGGGTCCTTGAACGGGGTAGTCGGAACCCCTAATTTATCTATGGCTGTGCGTGTACTCAATACAGCGTCACTCACCATATCGGGGCCGTACTGACCTCCAGACTGAACCCGCCTCTGAATGTCCTTATACACCATGTCAATGAACACATCGCGAACACCAACTTTTCGGTCTTCGCTACTACTACTTACTATCTTAGCTAAAATTTTGTCCTTGTCAACAGCCCCGGAACATTCTTCCTTAATCCCATCCACAATCTTGGAATACTGGTGTTTCTGGGCTTCCTTGACTATCTCCTGTAGGGCCGGGTCCAGATCGTCGATGGTGGTCTTCTTTCCTGCCTCTGCAGTACCGGTCTTATCTTTTGTTTTTGTGCCTTTATCCCCGCCGGAGGTAGTAGATAAGGATTCTATCAGGCCACTGGAATCTACACCGAGCAGACCAGCTAATTCAGATAAGTCCTCATTACTAGGATCATCATCAGATTTTGAGATGTTGTCGATAAGGGTGGCAATCTTGATACCGCGCTCTCCGAGTTTCTGGGTTTCGGCAGCTTTACGGAATGATTCATCAGCACCCGCACCTTTTTCGGCCATCTTAAGGAGTTCATCCCGGGTTACAGAACGGTCCTCGCCGTTGACCTTAATTGTAACGAGGCCATCAGATCCGGCTTGACCTTTGTCATCTCCTTTACCCTTATCCTCATCATTACCCTTATCCCCGGCATCCCCTTTGTCCCCTTTGTCTCCATCATCACCTTTATCACCGTCGTCGGCGTCCGGGAAGAATCGGTGAGATACACCACTCATTCCTATAGGTAAGTATAGGTTGCTGGGTCGGTACGGTTTCTTGTCTTCTTTTTCCATGGTTAGGTCCTTTCATAATTGGTTAATATTTTGTTATACCTCCGGGCCTCCGGCTGGCTCAGCTGCTCCCATCCCCAGCATTTGTTCAAGTTGTGCAGCTTCCTGTTCTGCGGCATCTTCTGGATATTGCAGCTGATCTGGGTATCTGCCCATCCCTTCCATATGTGCCTCATAGTGTTCTACAAATTTTGCACGTACTGCAGAGCTTGCAGCAAAGAACTCCGGACGGGCCATAAAGGTTTCAAGCGTCATCATATGTACTTGGTGCATATCACGGTCTGTGACCATTACCTCCCCGGGAGTTTCTCCATCCCCAAACAGGATTACATTTTCTAATGTAGATCTGCGATAATTCTGCCACTCTACTTCGTAGCCTACAGGGCTGCTTAGTCCGCGTTTCCGTACTTGAATTCTATATTCTGTGGGAG
>LAZR01002503.1_pt1 | contig 10641 bp, 31 predicted proteins | sample 329461 | NCBI WGS metagenome assembly LAZR01 (sample SAMN03002196, study PRJNA259156) | marine sediment metagenome | biome: sea floor; feature: Hydrothermal impacted sediments; material: marine sediment; isolation source: Loki non-amplified sample from Loki's castle hydrothermal vent sediment ...
GCATTCTTCCTTTCTTCTACACACTGTTTCTTAGCTTCCTCTCGGTTAGCTCCTTTCATATCCTTCAAGTCTATCTCACTTGTTAATGTTTCTCCATCCATTGATTTCACCTCATTGTTTTTTGATATTAATTCCATATCTTTAGCACAAACATTACAACACCATTTATTATCATTTAGATGAAATATACTTCCTCCCTCATCATAACTAGAATCTACCCTAGTTATAGTTACAACTTTACCAATCATATCTTCTGGAAAAGTCCCAATACAACCACTAGGTAGATTCAACATCTTTACCTTATCTCCTACTTCAAATACCATATGCTTCACCTCATCTTTATATTCTGCTTTATATTCTTCTTGATACTTTTCAACTTCAACTGGTTCTATTAGTTCTATTTTATGTGCTATAATCTCATTTAAAAATCCACCTACATCTACTGTATATTCTCCCTCATACCCCTTTTTCTTAGTCATCCCTTTGAATATTCCCTCATTTCCATCTATCTCTGAATTTCCAATACATCCCCAATAACTTACTACCCTTACTCTATCTCCTATCTTAAATTCTCTCTTAGGGGATACTAGTTCTAATTCATCATACCATACTCCAGTTTTATCATCTTCAATATCTAAGTTACAACACTCCCTATTATTCTCTGCATTTATAACTATTCCAATCCTTCCATCTAGTTCTTTACTTGAAGAACTCTTACCAACTTTAACTTTAACTTTGTCACCATTTTTAAATTTACTCATAATTATCACCTTTATCAATTTTAAGAAAGTCAAACTTTATATAACTTTCTGTAAACTCTCAAGTGATTACAAAAGTAAAAAATAGGCATATGTATAATCCAGAATAGATGATAATCGAAAGCTTTATATATAAGTACTAATATATAAAACTTGTTATTTTTCATAAAAAAAGTGAGGTGAGTATATTGCCTAAGTTGTATTGGGTAGATTTTTTCAAAAGAGTTCTGAAGAAATATGATGTAGGTAATAAAATAGGAATATCTTCTTTTAGGTGTGGTGATGCTTTGATAGCATTTAATAAATTCTGTAATGAGGAACAAAAGAAACATAATGAAGATTGGAAGAAGAATTTGGAGGCTAATGAAAATGGTAAGAATGAGATTAGGAAAGAAAACAACTTGGGATAAGATTGCTATTGGTGAAATATTTGCTCAATATGGTTGTATTAATATATTTGCTAAGGTATCAAATAACACAGCTTTATTATTAGCTTATGACCATAATATGTATACTGGAATGGAAGGTATTGAAGGGACAAGCAGATGGTGGATGATAGGTTTTTACAAGCTACCTAAAGATGTTCAAGCTTGTTGGAAGGAGGTGTAAGAAGATGGTTAAACTAAGAATTGGAAAGAAAGTTGAATGGAAAGACATAGCTATAGGAGAGATATTTGCTCAATATGGTTGTATTAATATATTTGCTAAGGTATCAAATAACACAGCTTTATTATTAGCTTATGACCATAATATGTATACTGGAATGGAAGGTATTGAAGGGACAAGCAGATGGTGGATGATAGGTTTTTACAAGCTACCTAAAGATGTTCAAGCTTGTTGGAAGGAGGTGTAAGAAGATGGTTAAACTAAGAATTGGAAAGAAAGTTGAATGGAAAGACATAGCTATAGGAGAGATATTTGCTCAATATGGTTGTATTAATATATTTGCTAAGGTATCAAATAACACAGCTTTATTATTAGCTTATGACCATAATATGTATACTGGAATGGAAGGTATTGAAGGGACAAGCAGATGGTGGATGATAGGTTTTTACAAGCTACCTAAAGATGTTCAAGCTTGTTGGAAGGAGGTGTAAGAAGATGGTTAAACTAAGAATTGGAAAGAAAGTTGAATGGAAAGACATAGCTATAGGAGAGATATTTGCTCAATATGGTTGTATTAATATATTTGCTAAGGTATCAAATAACACAGCTTTATTATTAGCTTATGACCATAATATGTATACTGGAATGGAAGGTATTGAAGAGACAAGCAGATGGTGGATGATAGGTTTTGGTAATTGGTGTAACTACAAGCTACCTAAAGATGTTCAAGCTTGTTGGAAGGAGGTGTAAGAAGATGATAACTAAGGAAGAACAATATAACCCAGCAGTTCCTAACCATACACTCTTCTTAAAGAATGTAGGTGGGGATTATATAGCTAATGTACAGAATAAGATTAATGAAACAGATGGTACTCAGGTAATAGCTACTACAATCATCCCTGTGACCATCTCAGGGACTACAGAAGGTAGATTCTACGCACATATCTATTACAAAAAGAGGAAAGGGATTAAGATACAGATAGATGAAGCTTTTATTGAAAAGGAGAAGGTTAAGAGCCTGATATAAAACGAGGTGTAAAAATGGCAGAAGAAAATAAAGATGCATATGTTAAGACTAAGGAATTAAGTACAGATGAAGTAAAAGGTATAATATCAACTGACTTTGGCACTAAGATAGTCTTAAAGGATATTAAATCAGGATACCATCTGATAATGAAGATACTAGAGCCTGTGAAGATAGAGAAATATGATTATGATGGAGGTTCACAGACTAAGTATATGTTCAAATGCAAGTATAAAGGCAAGGGAATAAAACCTTTTGAGTTGCAAGTACAAGCAGGAGAGAATGCTGTTAAGAGACTACAGGAGAAGTATCCTGATGATAAGTATGTGGATATGTATGCTTTCTTTAGCAGAACATCACATAAGGGTCTATACCCTCAGTTTATCAATCCCATACCACACTATAATGAACCAGTGGATAAGGATGATTTATTTAATCCTACTAACGAAAACTTACCCGACAACCAAGCAGCAACAACAGAAGAAGGAGAGGCTAAGTCTCTCCTATCTTCCCCCCTAGAACTATCTGAGAAAGAACAACAGGTCATAACAGAACTAGAACCATTCAAAGGCAAGCCAGAGTTCACACCAGAAGCAATAAGACAGTCATTCCTAACAAGAATACCTGACCTACAAGAAGATAGGCTTAAACAGCTAACAGCAAGAGTCCTTAGCTAGAGAACGAATAAGAAAAAGGATTAGGATGAAAATATCTAACGATTGTTATACAAATTGTGAGTATAAATATTTACACAAATGCAATAGGTTAAAGGGTTTTTGTGAAAAAAGAACTAATATTTTTAGTGATAAAGAAAACCAACACAATAAGAAGGATTAAGATGAAAGAAGAAATTGGAGATTTTGCGAGGTGAATAAAAGTGAGTTATATATGTGATAGTTGTGGGAAAACAGAAAAACTTGCCCCTACAAAGAAAGGAGAACATCTATGTAGGATTTGTATGGTTAAAAAGAGCTTAAAACCAAAGATTGATTTTTGTTGTAGATGTATGACAATTACACCACATGATTTATATGGTTACAGGGGAAGAAGGAAAGGTGAGTATTATAGTGAATGTAAGAGATGTAAAATTAAAACAGATGTAAAGAATTGCCCTACTAAAGAGGATTTGATAGGGCATAGAAAAGTAGATTTAATACACGAATATGACAATAACAAGGTGATTGACTATGGAAATTAAATTAAATAAAGAGGAAATAAAAGGATTGTTGTCTAATCAAGATGCTGACAATCTAAGAGAAATAGCATATCTTTCTAACCAACACAATAAGAAGGATTAGGAGGTAAGAATGAAAATAAATAAAGAACAATACGGTTGGATTCAAAATAAACTAAATAATATAGACAATAGGTTTTTTACAATAATAAAAGAATTAGAAAAGATTAATCAACACAATAAGAAGGATTAGGAGGTAAATGAAATGGCATATTGTAAATTAAAGTGTAAAGCAGATGGTCACCCAATAAATGGGTGTTCATTCAGAGATGATATATCATTAAAAGACATAAAATTAGTAAGAAACTTGAATTGTAAAAAATCACCAAGAGATATAATGAAGAGTTTAAAACAATAAAGAAAGAGGTAGTAGATGGAAGATAAGAAATATACAATCATAGACGAATTGGTACTACATAAGAAGTCTTTGCACGCAGCAATAGAGGGCAAGAAAGTAATACCTCTCAAGACCAAGAGAGTAGCTATCGAGTTTATCCCTACAAGCAATGATTTCACATTGATAAGAGTATTGCTCTCTAATCCAGATGTGACTATTAATTATTCCTATATTCCACGCACTAAGAAGATAGTAACCAAAGCCAAGAGTCTTATACCACAACTACCTTCCAGCCAAGTCACATTACCTGAGAAGGTTAAGATAGAAGAGGTTATATGAAACAAATAGCAAGTCACTATAATTGTTGGCGTTGTTTCAATCGTAGAGTGTATCGTACAACTCTTAATGCTGAACACATAATGAAAAATGGAAATGAGCAGTTCATAGAGGCAGTATTCAAGATAAAGAAAGAAGGCCACAAGTATGTTGTTGAGGAGAATGTAGGTGTCAATACTAAGTGTATCCTATTGGAAAGAAGAGGTGTTAGATACATACTCCCAGCACAGTTTGTTTCTTCCTTGCCTATCAATGTCAAAGAGAGCTTCGATTGTTTCTTAAGAAAGAGTGATAGAACTATATATAGATTCATAGTAGAGCCTAGTAGTGTAAGGATATCACCAGAGAGGACTATGGGTCTCAAGCAACTGATTAAGGTATTCAATCCTTTGGAACATACGGATGAAAGAACTTGGATATTCCTCAAGCTACAAGCGATAGGCTCTAAGTGGAAAGGAGGGAAGTATAGACTATGCAGTCCTCCTGAGTGTGTTGATGGAGATACGGAGTTCTTAACTCAAACTGGTTGGAAGAAGATTTCTGAATATGAACATGGAGATTCGGTAATGCAATATAATCTTGATAGAACTGCTGAATTAGTAAAACCTTTCAGCTATATAAAACAACCTTGTGGAGAGATGTATCACATAAAGAACAAATATCTTGACCAAATGTTATCTTCTAATCATAAAGTATTATACGTGAAAAGATATAATTCCCACTTGGGTTTGTGTACTGCAAAAGAATTAGTAGAAAAACACAAGAAAAATATTCATGGATTTGAAGGATTGTTTATTACTTCTTTCAAAAATAGAACAAGTCTTTCTCTTAACTATCATTCTAATCTAAATCCTTTTGACTTACGATTACTTTGTGCAATTATAGCTGATGGAACTTATACTAAGGGTAATAAAGTAGTTATGCGTCTTAAAAAAGAACGTAAGAAAGTTAGATTAAGGAAGTTATTAGAAAGAACAAATACTTATCATACCGAACATGATGTAGCTAATGGATATACCCACTTTAGGTTTGATGTGTTATGGGAAAAGAAAGAATATAGTTGGCATTTTTGGTTAATGGGTATAGCAGAATTAAAAATTATAGCAAATGAGTGTTTATATTGGGATGGAAATAGGAAAAATAGATTTTTTACAACATCCAAAAAATCAGCAGACTTCATTCAATATTGTTTTACATCTTTAGGGTATAAAGCATCAATACAAACCATAGATAGGAGAGGAAGGAAGAAAGGTAAATATATAACCAAATCAATAGATTATGTAGTCCACATAACTACCAAATCAAGAGTCTCTCTACATAATCCACACAATAAGAATAAAATAATGAAAGTTAAACCTAAAGATGGATACCAATATTGCTTTAATGTTCCATCAGGTTACCTTGTTTTAAGAAGGAATAATAAGATATTCATAACAGGTAACTCAGGAAAGAATGCTAATGATATCATTATCCATACTATCACTAATGATAATGTAACTGTCTCTAAGCCTACTCTAGCCAAGCTAGAGACACTATTCTATTACTATCAGAAGGTTATCTGCAATGAGATAACATCACTTACCTCAGCACAAGTAAGAGAGGTAGAACCTTTCTTCTTGAATGTAGCAGATGAATCTCCTGTATTCCATAAGCATAGTATGGCACAGAAGAAGGATATGAATGAGGTAGACATAAGCAACTCATCACTAATTTTCACGTACAACGACAAGGCTTCATTACATCTTGAGGCTACTTTCTTTGATGATGTATTTGCTAATATGAGGGCTATGAACAGTAGATACCCTGCTTTATATATTGAAGGTAGGATAACATCAGAACTACCTAAATTATCTATGGTAGAAGCCAAGCAGATAGTAGAAGAGAACTTTGAAGAGATGAAAACTCTAGCTAAGAACTTGGTCTATTACTTCAAGAATATGAATAAGGAACTCCATAAGTATAACAGAAGTAAGCTTATGCTTAAAGGTAGGAAAAGGATTAACTTTGAGTGTGTCATAGATGCTATAGATGTATATTGCTCTTCACAGGATGAGTTTGATGAGTTTATGCTATGGATTAATGATAGGGTTAAAGCCTACACAACTATGGTTAATGAAGAGCCTATTAAAGGAGAAGAAGAGGTGAAATAAGATGAAACTTTTAGAAGCCATTAAGGTAATAATGGAAGGAAAAGAAATTAAAGGGAAAAACAAGATTTTAAGAGATTCGGAGAGAGGCTGATATGAACTACTTTTATGAGTTTGATACTGATGACCCTTTGTTCTATACAGAGGAAGAAAAATGTTGGAGATGGTTATTCCTTAATGAAGAGGTTTAAATGGAAACAATAGAAGTGGATTGGTCAAAAGAACACGAGAGAACAGCAAACACCCCTCTTTCATATACAGCAAAGAAGGCTGTTGAGAATATGATTAGGAAAGGATTAATCCCATTACAATGGATGGATTCAAAAGGTAATATCTTAAGAGTCAAGGATAGAGCAAAGAGCTTATTAAAATGATACCTAAAGCAGGAGAACAAGTATTGAAGAGGGATAAAAAATGAAAAGAGAAAATAAGATTGAAAAGCTAAAGAAAAGAATTAAAAAATTTAAGAGATGGAAGAAGTATCTTGATATAAAGATAAATGATTGCAAAGAAGAAATTATGTTACTAGAAGTAGGATACAAATGACAAGAAACCTTAAGGAAGAGATGATTAGAATAATAGACCAGCTTATAGATAAGAGTCTATTGAGTGAATGCTCTTATGATATTGCTATGAATGAGTGTATGACTAAACTAAAGATAGAGGATTTCACAGCAGAGAGGATAATAGAAACTCTCAAGTGGTATGAGAGGAGATACTATTCTCCTAGAACTAATATATTAAGGAGGATAGAATGATAAATTGGATAATCAATTTAATCATAAGAATATTTGGTAAGAAGAATAGAGGAACTAAAATAGAATTTAGTAATGATGGTGGATATACTTATAAAAAAGCCATTACAAAAAAGTTATTTGGAAGGATTTATATTTATGGTAAGGTATTAAAAAAATGATAATACAAGATAAAGAACATCTAAAACTAATAGATAGAAGGAAAAAGAAGATGAGAGAAACTATATGGAACAGACCTAACTTCACTGGTGTTAATATGTATACTGATGCTAGTGGTGATAATAAGCATAGATTAGACCATATACCTAGAGTATCCCCCTCTTATGAAACAGTTAAGAACAACAAGACACTAGGTGAGTATCTATGAATAGCAGACAACGTGGGAGGACGACTGAGAAGAAGGCAGAGAGAGAGTTAATAGCAGATGGATGGACTGTATACCTAGTTCCACCTTCAAAGCAGTGGCAACGCAGTCAAGATATTTTTAATATTTTTGATTTGTTCACAGTTCGTAGGGGTAAGTTTAGACTTGTGCAAATAAAAACAAATAACCTCCCTAATCTTCAACCTTTCAAAGAGTTTTGGCAAGAGAATATATGTCCTAACCTTTCAGTTGAAGTATGGATTTTCTATACAAAAGGAAAGTCAAAGAAGTATAAAGGTTGGAGAAAGATAGTGATTTAGATGGTTAGAAATCATAATAGAATGGTGAAGATAAGAGGAGAAGATTGTCCTAAGTGTAAGAGTCCTTTATATCTTACAGTTCTTTCAAGCAGGAAGTTCTGTAAGAATTGTTATGAGTATAAGGATAAATGGGTTGAGGTGAAATATAATGGAAAAAGAATTAAAGAGAGTTGGACAAGTAGAACTAAGAGAATATAAAGATAGTTTTGGTATAGGGTCTGCTGTAAAAGGTGGAGCATTGAAAGTATACTTTGATATAGATGAGGAAGCAAAGAAGAAGTTTGATGATAGCAAGGTAGCCAAGCTATTGAAGTTAAGAACAGCACTGCAAGGATTAGGAATAGATATATGAGATACAAACAGAACTATAGGGATTGCAGGAAGTACAATAAGAAGACAGGAGAGTGTAAGTTCGATAAAAAATATTGTGGTCTTGTTCCTAAAGGCAAGAGGTTCTGCTTGGATTATCGTAGAAGACAAAAACTAGAGAGGTGATTAAGATGGGAACACATACAATTAATATAACACTAAATTATCCAGAACTCTCTGGAGATTTAGAATTGGATAAGGTAAATGTTAATATTGATGGATGGAGATGTTTAGATGAGGGGGTAAGAAAGCAAGTATTAAAGTTATTACAATGAGTATAGTGAGAGTAAAGCTATGGAACATAGAAACCTTTGAGAAGATTACTTTAGAGAAGAAAACAAAGAGGAAACTTCCCTCAAGAGGATGGAGAAGATTATATGTAGAAATAGATGGAAAAGGAGGTATGAAGAACTAAAATGAAACGATGCAATAGTTGTAATAAAGAGTTAATAAGTTTTAAGGGTATGTTCTTACACATAGATAATCCTTGTAGTGGTATTGAGGATGGCATAAGCATTGATATGAATATAGTAGATGAAGGCTTAAACGAGAAATGGAAAGAACTCTACTCTTTTCCTGAGAAGGATGATTATGATGTAAGAATAGAACAAGAGCAGGAGATAGAAGGATTAAATAGGGGAATGAAAACCAGACAAGATAGGATAGACCAGCTTGTATCCAACCTTAAAACAACAAAAGTTAATAAAGATTTATGGGAGGAACAAGCTATAAAAGAGGGGAAAGAACTAGAGGAACTAAAGATAAAGAACCTAAAGATAGAAGCTAAGATAGAAGGTCATTGGTTACTTAGGAGATTGTGGAAGTGGATATCACCAACCTTATAAAACAACAAGGAGAGATAGAGAAAGCTATTGATGAACTTAGGAAGAAGGATAAGGATAATGTATTCCTTTGCTCTGCATTGATATCCCAGATAAGCTCAAGACACAATCTTATGGCCTATCAGATGGGGTTTAAGCCTGAAGAGACCATAAATAGTGATGAATTAAGAAGAGAGTATATGAAACTTTATATGCAGAAGTACTTACCTAAGTATAGAAGGAGGAAGAAAGAATGATTGAAGAAGAATTTTATAAAGAATTTAAATCAGGAGAATGTATTGACCTTAAGAAACTAAGCGAGAAGTTCATAAGCAAACAGAAAGTTAAAGATATCATTCATAAAATTCTTTACCCTACACCACAAGAAGCAAAACAAAAAGGAAATGACTATCAAATGTTATATCTAGTTAAAAAAGGTTCAGAATTAAAAATGGAACTAGGATTAGAATGACTCAATGTGATTATGAAAATGATTTAGCTGGGATAGACTTTGATGAGGAGTTTGATGATGAAAAAGAAGAAGAATAAAGAAGAAATTAATCTTCCTTATTCTCTTCTGTAGTCTCTTCCTTCTTCTCCTCTGTTGATTCTTCTTTCTTTTCTTCCTCTGGTTTAGCCTCTTCTTTAGGCTGTTCTTCATCTGCCATTTATATTCACCTCTTATTTGTTATTGTACTGTATCTTGTTCTTGATGAGATAACTCACCAAAGAAATCAATGGTACTCCTATACTATACCAACTCTTAGGTAACCATTCTACATAGTTATTAGCTAAGACTAATACTGCTGGTATTCCTACTGTGATAAGAACATTTTTTATGGATTTAATTATGCCTATCCATAAAGAATATTTCTCATCACTAACTTCTACTTTTGCCATATTTATCACCTTCATGTATATTCTCTTTTGGCTACTGCCAATAAATCACATAAACCATCTGACCTTCTTTTTAAGTAACTCACTGTATATAATGGATACTCCCTCATAAACAAGTTCCCCTTCATACCTTTTATATTATACTCATTGTTGAGCAATACCTTTCCATCAATTCCTTTAGTTCCTATAAGCAATACATCTCTCATTACTTCAATAATACCATCATCATATTTGTCTATATCTTCTCCCCTTAAAGGGGCTGAGTTCTTATCCATCCTACTTACCAATTCCTATCAGAGATAGAAACCAAGCAACAGGACTTATACTAAATGAAGGTTGCCTCTCTAAACTGCCTATACGCTTATAAAAATCTCTATGTTGGTTTGAGTTACTTACCTTTATCTCTTTTATATCACTCTTTATATTATCCAGACTCTCTAAAACCCTTCCTTTAAATTCTGCTGTGGAGAGTCTAAATCCATTGTTGTTTCTCATTTAATAGTCTTACTTTAACCCTAATTTTTTGGCAATAACATCTACCCTATCTGTGTCTGTTGATAGATTTGCATACTGTTCTTTTTCTAATTCTTCTTCTGTTTTTGATGGTTCTGGATATTCAACACCATCTTTTTGTCTTATATGCTTATTACCATCATCATAAAATGTAGCAGCA
>LAZR01002504.1_pt1 | contig 10636 bp, 15 predicted proteins | sample 329461 | NCBI WGS metagenome assembly LAZR01 (sample SAMN03002196, study PRJNA259156) | marine sediment metagenome | biome: sea floor; feature: Hydrothermal impacted sediments; material: marine sediment; isolation source: Loki non-amplified sample from Loki's castle hydrothermal vent sediment ...
AATCTCCGGTATGGTATTTACTAGTACCAAGCGGGGGTGAGAGAACATAGCTCCTCCTAGGCCCGCGTTCCATAATAGGGTCGGCTTGCGCAGGGCTAGACAGTAGCCGATTTCCATAGCCGTGCCTGTGGCGGCAACGTCGTCCGGACAGTAGGCAAGGATAGCTGCGCTCTTGTGTACGGCCTGTAGATTTATCTCGGCGGCAGCTTCACGGGCTTCCGATTTCGCTCCCCCACTCCACGCGCTCCACGGGTCAAAGATGGTCCACCCGTGATTCTGTAAACTAACTATAATATGGGAGCGTGGCCATCCATCGTCAATTGGATTTGGTCGGGGGCTTGCGATGTAAACGTACACTATGCTCTCCTTCCTCCCTTCACTCTAGTAATACACTGAAATCCAGTGCTGACCCACACCACCGAAACCCCTAACTGCTTCTCTACCATCTCGATCCGGCGGTACGCGTCCGCGTCCAGCTTCGTTTGGTACGCCAGATCGGGTCGCCAGTAATCGAAGAAGGTAAGAGCGATAGCCGCTGGTGAGCAGGCAATCACAGCCTGCCTGGCCAGATCCGGATCCCACAATCCTACCCTACGAATCTTGTTGGTCACGGTAGTGCGTTCAGGTTTGATGTACCCGTCAGACTGGCGCTCTAACTCTTCCCATGAAATTTCGTCAACCATGGGACCGGATGGGCCAGCTACGCGGATTGGGAAAGTACGCAGGACTAGAACTACGTCCTCCTCTCCACAAAAGGACACTCCGGATTCGTTCATGACCGCTCCCGGCGTTATATCCCGGTTGGTAGTGTAGGGATAGAACCCAGATCGAGTGAGACTTAGCCCGAAGCCCTGAGTGCTCTCAATAAGGATGGTGGCTGAGGAGAACGTGTTAGATAACTCGGACACGTCCCGTAGAAAGGGTTGTAGGGACGGCCAATCGCGTGCAATCGGTCCCTCTCTCAGCACCCTGCGGGCAGTCGCCCCACCGACTCCTTTTCCTGTCCCGCCGATAGTGGCAATGCGCTTTTTTCCCTCCTGCCTGTCCTCATCGGTAATGATTGCACACATCGGATCGATGAAGAACCGATCCCGTATGCTGATGCCAGCCGCCTCCACCTGTGGAATTTCCTCCTCCAGGAGGTACTCAGGGTCGATCACAGCGCCGGGGCCGAGAGCGAGAACGGCGTTAGGGTTGTGCCAGGCGCAGGGAATGTGACGCATCTTGAAGACTTCATCGTTGTACTTCATGCTATGACCAGCGTTGGGACCGCCGGTACGTACAACTAGGAAGGGATTCTTGTTGCCTTGAAAGCGGGGATCAGTAAGATGGGCTACAAAGGCCCCTTTCCCTTCGCTGCCGTACTGACCGCCTATGACTATTAAGGTGCTCATCCTATTATCTCATCCTCATCCGGATCTAGCAGATCTTCAATGAACCTTATGGACATCGCCGCTATCTGGATACACTCCTGTCGCATATGAACAGCGCTTCGCCTCTCCGTTTTCATCCGGATCTCCTCCCACAATTCGTCCAGTTCCTCTAATATAATGGCGTAGCCCTGATGAGGGCTAGTCCATCTATTAGGAAATGCGTGGCGATTTGCACGTAGCTCTTGCGCCATCTCTGATAGTTGCATGTTAGTGTTCCTTTACTAAGTGAATCTTTACGGCCATGCGGTGCCACCACCTCTGTACTATATTACCCATTGCGCATGGAAAGCATGTTCCCCAGCGTAAGTCACCATCGCAACCGCAATAACGGCAGCGATTCCAACGAGAATCGTGATATTCAGGTTTAGTCTCTACGTCATCTGTGCTGAATCGTCCCGCCTTAGGCATGCTATATTCCCTCCGGCAGTATGTCACTCCAGCGTTTCCGGTGCCAGGTGTCAACAATCAACGGGCATCGCCACTCTCCTATCCCCTCTAGGATCCGTTTGATATCCGGTATAAATTGCATCTCCTCCGGTGGGACCTCGGTTATAATCTCGTCGTATACGCAGAGAACGATCTTGGTCTTGAGTCCCCGTTCTGCACAGAAATCTTGGAGTGCAAAAATCTGCGCCTTTAATAGCTCCGCCACCCCCATCTGGACAAGCAGGTTGAATGCCTTGTGAGGCTGGTCCAAGGCTGGATTGAAGTGTGCCCGTCTCCCGTTCCACAGGTATAGGTAGCCCCGCTCCTGGATAACTCTCTCCGCTCTCCGGTTGACCGCTCTTAACCGTGGGTACTGGCCGTGGTAGCGCCGTAGCCATCTCTCTGTATCCTCTTCACGTACGGGTTCCAGGAGTTCCTTGGTAAGTTCCTCCGCTAGGGCGGCGCGCCCGATACCGTATTGGCTCCCTAGATTGATACGCTTGGCAGGATAGCGCTTAATCTTTAGGTCATTGGCTACCAGCTGGTGAATGTCCCCATCCGGGTCTCGGAGAACCTCAAGCATGCGTTCCTCGCGGGCGTAGTGTGCGGCAAAGCGTACCTCTGCCTGTGAGTCATCGTAGCCTACGAGTTCATTATCCTCCTCAGCCTGGAACACGCACTTGAGGTGGTGATAGGGGGTGAAGTCGTCCTTAGGAACGGCCTGTAGGTTAGGCTTGGAGCATCGGAGCCGTAGGGTGCGTGTCAGCCCCGACTCTCTACCAGCATGGGCGGAGGCGTCTAGTCCCCAACCACCATGAACCCGTCCCCCACCACGCTTGGCAGAGCGGAGCCATAATTCCAACCAAGTATGGATCTCCTTGTCCCACTTGCGATATTCAAGCACGCGCTCTACGTCTTCCTCGGCTTCGGGTTTTCCCTTAGCCGCCATACGCATGACCCAATCTTCTGTGTTGGGGAGAGTTATGTTGTGACGCCCCTGGAAGAACTTTAATAGTTGTTTGGGAGAATTAAGCTTGAGCCCAGGTCGCCAGCGCGCCCACATCTCTTGCTCGATTTCGTATGTGCGTCGGCGGGCGTGCTGCAGGATCCGCTCGGCCAGATCGCTATCGAAGCCGATACCTTCCCATCCCAGGTCACCCAGGAACAGCGCCCATCGCATATCGTTCCTAAGCAACTCAGGATAAGGATCGCCCCGTTCTAGGATCTTTGGCTCAAGGAAATCCCGGAGCCGCCAGGCGAGATCGGTGTCACTCTCCACCCTAGCAATCAACACGTCAGATGGGATATCGTACACGTTTTTAATTACAAAGGCGTAATCCTCGGCGCTCTTATCCCCCACCTCATCAATCATCAACCTACGGAGGCCGAATCGGGGAAGGGAATCATTCCATAGGATGGCACCGAACAGGGTGTCCCACACGCTGGCATACTTTATGTCCATCCCCTCAGCGCGGAAGAAGTTTAGATCGAAGGGTCCAACGTTGTGCCCTACTATCTCGCAGTTGTCTATTAAAGGTTGGAACAGCTTTATAGCCTTCTCAGACAGGTTGGTAACGAAGCCCCCCATACGGAACGGAACGCTAAAGGTTCCTATATTAGGGTGATAGAGGCCGACTAGGACCAGCCGGTCCCCGTCTGCCGGTTGCAGCCCTGTGGTTTCCAGGTCAAGACCCACAGCGGGGCACCGAACCAACTCAGCGACGACTCCCTGCAGCTGTTCCTCAGAGGTCACTAACATTGATGTCTACCTTTGGTTTCGGCTCACAAGGGCTGTAATCGTGGGCTTCATTTACCCATAGTACCATCTCAGAGAAGGGGTGCCCTGGTCCTGTCAGGAGCGTGGCCGAGAAGAAGCGGCAAGCTTCGGGATTGGCCCCGTGCTGTACCCACCAGCCACGAAGTACGGCATCCTTCCAGTAGGTACACCAACAGCCACTTTTCCACTCTTGCACCCAAATCACTCCATCCGTGTTGGATGTGTACCTAAAGTAGGAATTCAAGTGTTCAAGCATTGCTGTATTCCATGTTACCGTAGAACTTCGACTCCACGTAGAAGTTGTGAATTTCCCGCAAGATGTCCTGCCACCAGTTCGGTCCCCCTTCGGTAATCACTTTTCCTAGCCAATGCCAGGGATGATCTTCGTACCCAAAGAGGAAGATGATATGCACCGATTGATTCTTCAGCCGACGCTGGCGGGGTTTACGACCGGTGCGGGCTACTGTTACATTTATTTGGAACTCTGGCAATTCTGGATCGCTCAATCGGCCCTGTATTAGCCAGCGGGTGAATTCGTCGCGGCAGTAGACTTGACGGGCTCTCTCTAGCGTGTAGTCGCTAGGCAGGCTTATCATAATTCCTTCCCCACGCTGAGACTATCCAGCAGACGGCAGCAGCGTCCGGGCGACACGTCACGTGTACCACATCTCGCATGAATCCTGCCCATTCAGCCCTGTCTATAACCTCGTCTCTGCTTTGACATTGCACTTTGAGGAGGCACACCAAACTAGAATTCACTTTGCTGTCCTCCTACTTCTGGTAGTGATACCAGCTTAGCTGATCCCGATTTTCGTACGTCCACTTTTCCCTTTTCCTGTAACCGAGAGATGGCCCGACTCACTTGCTGGTCTTCTACTCCCAGGTGACGGGCTAAATCGGCCTGAGTCGTGGCCTCCCCTGTACGTTTTAGCTCTGCCAGGACACGCGTTCCTACGTCAGCATCCAGAACCTCCACCTCGAACTTGCTTGGGTCCTTTCCGTAGGCGAGGATCCAAGGCTTACCCTCCGGCCCCTCCTTACTCCACACCTCCAGGTTGAAGTGAGTACGTTCAGGCTCCCGGTCATCCTCCGAAAAGTTACGGCTGAATGCCCAGGTTGGGTCCAAACTGGCCCCTGTGAACGTGCTACCCCACGGGGCGTTGCGAACGTTCCGCTGTACCGTCTCTCGCACCTTGGCGGAGTGGTGCACTATTATGAAAGCGGTACGCAACTCGTTGGCCATATCCGCCAGTCCGTTTAGGAGCGGCTGTGCGTTGGCTCCCCAATCTTTAGGAGAGAATCCCGCCCTGTGGAGCGTGTCAATTATTGTAACTACGACCCGCTTACCCTCCTTTTCTTGTATTTGCTCCAAGGAGGCACGGAGACGCTGCTGCCAGCGGGCCTCGGTGTAATTGAAATCTCCACTGACGAAGTAGAAGGGAATATTAAATTCACGATTTCCTTCACGGTAGGCAGCTAGGATGTTACCTAATCGGCGCTTTAATCGCCGAGGGCGACGGTCGTCGAGATCGAAGTATAACACCGGTCCATGTAGTTCCACTGGAAAGCCGTAATAGCCTGAAATGTCCGGACAAGCAACTACCGCTCCAAGGTGAACTACGGCCCAGGATTTCCGGGTGGAGGGTTCCCCAACCGCAGTTGCTACAGCATCGTCGTAGAGAAACGGATTCACAACCCATATCAAGGTCTCGTCCACACCAGCTAGGACTGATGCGTGCTGGATAGGGTAGCTCCCAGCTTTGGGCGTTACCTTGGCCGCTGTTCGCATTACATCTTCCCACAGGCGGGCCGGTGTAATGAACTTCTGGTTAGCGCTATGGGATGCTATTTGGTAAATCTCAGGTGAGGAAGCTCCCTTCTCCGCTAGGGTGGCCATCAGTCGGTAGAGCGCAGCGGATCGGTCCTCCTGTTCCTTAATGAACGCCTCCGCTACTACTTCCGTGGGTATATTCAGGTGACCCAACGTATATAGAGCGTGGTCCCGCGTGCCCTCCGGAGGGGTAGGACCAGCCTCCGGAGTAGGCTCCGGACTTACGGGGCTGACACGGAGAACGTCCCGTAGGCCCTCGGCGTTGTACGGGGCCTGCTCCTCCTCGCCCTTTACCCACAGCATTCCCACGGGGGTAGGGGGGTCGTGTTTGTGGTTAAGCGTACCCGGAACCCGTAGGACCTGTACAATGTCCTTACCCGACGGGTCCCCTCCAAATCGTGTGGCAAGGGCAGCGCAGAGCGCCTCCGTTTCCTTTTTAGGGATGGGAGCGTCCAGGAGCCAAATCGCCTGGTAGCGCCCTGCGCTGGTTCGCCATGCCGTGTGAGGTGGTGGATCCCACTCGTAGGGATTCGCCTCCGGATCTCCGTCGTGGTCAATCCAGACCAGCCGTGTGGCGTTGGCGTTACCCTTGGTGGCCCGCCCGCTCTTAGCGTAGGTGACCGAGCTTAACCACACATGGTGGGTAGGTGCGAGTTCATCCACGGAGTCCGCCAGTTTCTGGAGGTCTCCCGTGGGTACGAATACGCGTGTTACTTGCTCGCTACCCTCTTTTCTTGCGAGCAGGTACAGAAAGCCGTCTGGTACGTACCCACGCAGCCAGTCAAGAAAGAGGCGGGTTTCCTTTGAGGGCACCGGAGATGCCCGCTATTAGAAGCCGGTGTCTGCTTTGGCCCCGCCTTTGGCCGTCGCCTTCCCCCCCTGTGGCGCTGGTGCCTTTTTCCCCTTTCCCTTGGCCTTGGCCTTTGGCCTCGGCCTGTCGGTTGCCTCTCGTGTGGCGGCTAGTTCCTCGGTGTCCAATTGCGGCATGTCGCCGGAGTAGACCTTGATGCCGATTACATCGTTCTGCGCTCTACCCTGGTAGACACGGTTGGACACGGCAATGGTAACCACGCGCCCACATATGAGACTGCCAACGTGCTCGGCAAGAGTCTCCTCGTCGTCCCACTCCGTGCTCTCGATTTCTGAGACCGCCACTGCGCCTTCGTCCTCCCCCAAGGCGGCGATAATCGACTTGTAGAAGCCGGTGGGGAAGTTGATGCCGCTCTCCTGGAGCGTGGTGTTGTTCCAAACCTTCCGGTTCTTGAACTCACCCTCAGCTACGACGAAGGTCCAAGCTATGTAGGGCTCTTGGGACTCTTCGCCGTATTTGAGTTCCAGCGCTTCCACAACGACGGCGTATGGACCCGGCTTGATGTGCCCAAATTCACCGGCGTCCGGATCGTAACCTGCTGGCTGGTAAGGCATTGAAGTTTCCCTCCTCTTTCTCGCTATCGCGCGTTCGCGATACTTTCCCCGTTGTAGTCGCCTGAACGCGTCGGCAGCGTCTACGTACGGATCATTTAGACTTTGCTGCTTTCGCAGCTTTCCCGCTCTGCTTCGGCTGTACCGGGGCATTGTCTTTGACAAACTTGCCGATGTCGGCGTACGTTGGATTGGTGAGACCACGGCGTCCGGTTTCGGTGGTGAAGACACCATTACGATCTCGGCAAACGATGGCACCGGAGGGCGAGTAGAACAGTAGCTTGCGAACGTTTTTCTTTTCTTCCTCCTCTCCATTGCCCTCCTCCACGACGCTGAGATAGCCGATCATATCGCAGTAGTCGCGTGCCTGGCGGCTGACGGATACAGGCAGGTTCGGACGGAAACGGGGATCCTGGTCATCCGGCTCCCGCACGCCGCAGATCAGGATGACATCAAGGGGCAGGTCGCGAAAGCGACGCAGGACCTTGCCCAGCTTGAGTGTCACACGCCCGTGATCCCGTAACTCCGCCGCGTCGGTGAGTCGATCAGGATCCTTTTTCTCAGCTTCACCAACCACCTGCTCCAGAGTCTTCGACGCGAAATCGGAATAGGAGTCTATGGCTACCATTGTGTGATTGTGATTGGATGGTTTGGCTAGGTAGTCGTAGACTTCCCAAATCTCGTCCGGCTCCGTAATGTTCCAGATGGGCACTCTCATTCCCTGAGCGACCAGGGTTGTGATACCCTGCTCGACGTTGATGATGAGCCCACCACCGGTGCCAGCGAGGTGCGTCTTACCCGCCCCGTTTGGTCCATATAAGAGCAGGTTTTGGGGTGGTAGCACGTCCCCCGACATGTAAATCTTAGGATGCACGGCCTTTCTCCATCTCTCCTTCCGCTCGGCTGAATTCGACGCGGGACACGAGGTAACCGTATATCTGACTCAGTGACATGTTAGAGTAGTCGGGATGCGATGAGACAATCGCAATAGCCTGAATCAGAAGATCCTGCTCATCGTCAACAGCCGGACGCTCTTGAGTGAACTCCTCAAAGGTTTTCATTTTCTACTTCCCTTTCTCTTGAGTAGCGGCTCCTTTTTCGCGATCTCGCCTGCCAGCGCTATCGCATCCTCACGGGTGATGCTCATCTCCTCACCCTCTAGAACCTTGCGTATAGCCACGCGGAACGCAAAATGCGCCCTACCATGCAGGGCACCCCCACAGCGGCAATGACACCTTGGCATCACAGCAGCCTCACATTGAGCCGCGTCGTAGCTGCTCAACTGCATGTGGTAGCGGTCTGGTGGTGTCACGGCACTCCCGGCAAGGATAGTTGCTTTTCTACTATGAACTTCTCTTCTCTGGTCACCTCCATATCTAGCCCCTCCAACTCACCCTTGCAGATGTCGAAGTAGGAGCAGTCCCAGTTGCAGTCACGGTTGGGGTTGCGATAGCGTATGAGCGGGTTCTTGCGGGCGCGCTGCATCTCTGCGATCTCCGCCGTAAGCAACCCCAGGAAGCCCTCCATCTCGGCCCGCGCTCGATAGACCCGCAGCCTGTGGAACCATTTCTTCGTCCGGAGTTTGGTGAGGAAGTCGTCGTAGACGTCCATATCCTTCACAGGGGGCGCGCCACGAGGGGGCGCGTCACGTAGCGCTTCCTCGTAGTCTTCGACGGTGCACTTGAGGTTCATGGAACCCCGCGATACGGAGTTGTCCTTGTTCAGGGTGACCTCAACGGGTGCCTGCTTGAGTAGGAAATTGTAGAGCATTCCCTCGATATGGGGAATAACGAGGGTGGACTTGTTAGCTGGCACCAATTCGCCGGAGGGGGAGAGTACCTTGCCTATGCCGCTATTAAGTTGCCGGAAGATCCACGAGTAGGTGCTCGCCTGGTCGTCAATTTCCAGCCATACGGAGTCGGCGTCGATGCCGGTCGTGGTCTTGTGCTCCAAGACCCAAAAGCCTTGGTCGTCCTCCACCAACCCGTCCGCTCGCATAGTAAGAGTGATTTCCTTGGTGAGGGGAACCTCGGCGTACATCTCGACGGCGTGGACCTTGAAGTCCCGATGCTCCGTATCCCATTTCGCGTAGTGCTCGATCATGCCGTCAGCCAGTTCCTGGTCTTCGAGGAGTGCCTCTCGATCCGTCTCGTCCATCTTGTTGTAGTTGAGACGCTTCTGCTCATCCTTGAAGTGCTGAGCTAGTACATGACCAGGGAAGTGATCCTGGTGATAGGCGGCAAGCGCCAGGTGGACCGCGATACCTACCCACAGCTTGGGACTCCGGGCCACAAGCTGGAGACCCTCAATGTACTCGTACTCCCAGCGCTTACGGCAGCGCTTGAAGCAGCGTCGCTCGCTAGTACGTACAGTCTGCACGTCTTTCCTCCTGTTGCGAGATCTTCGAGGGTGGCACCCCGCTATTCACAGAGTGCCACCCTCACTGGGCCTCATCGCCGGGCCTAGTGGACCTTCTCGCGCATGGTCTTGAGAAGGTTCGCGTTCTTGGTGAGCGCCGTAGGCAGCTTGACCGTCTCACCCTTGGCCTCCTTCCGGAGGGCCGAGTAAACCCTGGCGTCGTGGCCGGGGACGAAGTTGGAAAACGTGGTGCCACCGCAACCACAGTGGCAGGTGCCCTCCACCCTCTCCGCCTTCGCCTTCCTTGGGGTCGGGGCCTTCCCGTTGCTGCCCTTGGCAGCGGACTTCGCCTTGGCTGATCCCTTGCGGGCCATGAATATCACCTCCTTCCTCAGTCGATCCAGTTTCTCAACGTGGTCATGTGACTGCGATGGTTTAACGGTCTCCCACCAGTGGGTGTGGGTAGCCCGTCCGCTCTTGTGCTCTTGTCTAACGTGATCATCAAGCAGGATCACACGTACGCTATGGAAAGGTCCTACCGGCATCTCCTCGATACGCTTAACCAAAGCCAGTATCTCCTCGTCATTCACGGATTCGGATACCCACGATGGAATCTTGCCTCGTAGGGTAGCGAGGTCATGCACGCTCGCCTCCAACGCGGCAAGTACATGACCGATAGGTGTGCTAGGCTTTGATACGTAGCGTGGACCTTTTAGCTCGACGACCTCACAACCCACCGTGTTGCTGGTTGACTTCTCAATAGCCTTGTTAGCCTCCTCTTCCGTGTGGAACCGCACCGCCTCCGATCGCTCGTCGTCCAGGACGAACTCGCCTGTACGAGTGATCATCTCAGCGACGTACCAACCCGGCAGCTTTATTTCCATACCACCAGCGTAGCGGAGGAGGGGCTCATCAGTCCTTTGTAGTATCACGAACGGCATCTCGGTGCTCCTAGACCATTAAAGCACGGCTGGGGGGTAGCTGTCAATCCCCTAAGATGAACCTCTGTTCTGCGCTAGCCACGCGTCCTCTCTCTTGACGTAGTAACGAACGTTTTTGCCGCCCGTCCTGCACTCCTCCAGAACGAGAATGGGAGATTTGTCCACACGGGCGGCGTCAGATTCCGTCTGTTCCCAGGCCTCGTGTAACCACGCGGGAAGAGATCCCCAGGACTTGAGCCCAAACGCTTCCGTCTCCGTTTCGACATCAATTACCGCCTTTCCGGTGGTTGGGTTCCGCTTCCCACCCACAATCCGGGCCAGCCGCCGCTCAGCCGACTTGGATCGGCTCACAGCCCGCTGCTTAGGGGACTTCATTCACTCAGCCCCCAACTTCACGCCGTGGGCTTTCTCTACATGCTTCGCGAACGCCGCCCAGGTCGGGAATCGA
>LAZR01002505.1_pt1 | contig 10631 bp, 7 predicted proteins | sample 329461 | NCBI WGS metagenome assembly LAZR01 (sample SAMN03002196, study PRJNA259156) | marine sediment metagenome | biome: sea floor; feature: Hydrothermal impacted sediments; material: marine sediment; isolation source: Loki non-amplified sample from Loki's castle hydrothermal vent sediment ...
TAAAATTGATAAATCTTCTAAAGCTGGCTTATTTAACCCTGAAATTTCTATGGCCATTATGCTAAATGAAGGTTGTAAGCTTTTAGAAGAAGAAATCGTTTCTGGTTATAAAATTATTGATAATATTATGTTAAAAGGAATTAATATACCCGGTCCCTTTAACGTGGGAAGAAATAATTTTGAAAAATGGTCTATTATGTTAGAAGATATCGCAGAGAAGATAGGAAAGAATTATCTTAAGCCCTGTAAGTTAATGAAATCTGGTGATTTCATTAAGATGAGAAGATAGTTTTGGAGATAAATTTTTAATAAAACTAAAAATATTCAAGGAATTTCTTGATGAATTAACTGGGTTTGGCTGGAAATTTGTAGAAAAAAATCAAAAAATACTTTTTGGAAAAAGAAATAAAGATCCTTAGAAGATACTTAATAGTTTTTGATAGAAAATAAGAAAAAAATAAAATATTAATTAAAGGGTGTTCATTATTCTTCGAAGTCCACCCTGAATAATAAGTAATTGTATGTTTCTTGCTCCACCTATAAACTCTTCGACTTTACTTACATCCATTAGCTCATCGAGAGGAGTATTATCTGTCACAGAGATTCCCCCCATTTGTTGTTGGACCTCATAGCAAGTCTCATGTGAAAGTTTTGCTACAAAATATTTCCCCTGAGAAGATACTCCAGCAACCCATTTTTCTGCTTCTTTTGAAGGCTTCTCGGCAAATAATATTTTCTCATCATAAATTGTTGCTGCTTGTAAAGCTAATGAGGTAGCCGCTGTATTCTTTGTTAATAAATCAGCAAGCCCAAATCCTACTCCTTGGTATTGTATAATAGGTTTTCCAAATTGTTTCCTGAGATTGGTGTAAATTAAACCATAAATTAGAGCTGCCCAACAACGACCAAGACTGCTACCCATTAATCCAAGACGTTCTGGTACTAAACCACCAAAAAGATTTCGATATCCAGCACCATTATCACCTAAAATATTTTCCATCGGTACCTTCACATTATCTAGAATGGTATGAGAAATATGAACACGAGGAACAGAATTAATTTTTAATCTTTTTGTTTCTACACCTCCGAAATCTCTTGAGATCATCCCTTGAACCATTGTATCCCTAGGATGTTCAGTATCATAAACACCATAACTAACGAAATATTTTGCTTTAGGACCATTAGTAGTGAAAACCTTTTCACCATTAAAGATAATTCCATCATCACTCTTAGTACATGTTGTATTTAAATTCACGGCATCAGAACCTCTGTCGGGTTCAGTAATACAAATAGCACCTATTGCTTTCCCCGTCATTAGTTCTTCTTGAACCTTAAAAATTTCTTCTGATTTACCATGGCGAAAAGTGGGATTCCCACAAAGATTCCCAGTTGCTATCCGAGCAAATTCTAATTGTGGATCACATATAGACATTATTGCTCCTAAAAGGACTTCCTTTTTTACACCAAAGGGAGTGAAATCCTTGAATTTATTTATACGCTGTATATAACCATATTTACCAAGTTCTGGCATTAAGTTATAAACATCTTGACTTTTATCAATTTTAGGATGAAGTTCTAAACAAAAATTCTCTAAATCTTCGCAAAATTGAATCTCTTCATCTTTTAGCATTGGATAGATATTGCTATTAAATATCTTGAAGACATTTTCTAAAGTCATCTTTTCTAAAATACTATCATTAATAATTTTTTCTTGCATTTTAAATCACTTTAAGAAGTTAAATAAATGAATCTTATAATTAGAATACTCAATTATAATTAAATTTTAAATATAGTAGAAATTAAAAAATCTAATTTTCATTGATGGAGTGTATTATTCGTGTTTAATTTTAAAGGTTTTTTGAATTATTTATTAGATTTTTTTTAATTAAATAATAAATAGATTTAGTTTTTTGTGTTTATAGTCTCAATAATTTTGCCATCTCGCATTTTTAACATCCTTTCTGCGAGTGTGCCAATCGTTGGATCGTGTGTTACCATTAAAATTGTTTGATTGAGCTCTAAATTAAGTTCTCGTAATAGGTTAATTATCTCCATTCCTTTAGAAGTATCGAGTTCTCCTGTTGGCTCATCAGCAATTAAAATGGAAGGTTCATTACTTAATGCTCGAGCAATTGCAACCCTTTGTTGTTCTCCACCTGAAAGTTCTGAGGGAAGATGGTCTTTCTTTTCACTCAAACCTACAATCTCAAGAAATTTATTAACATTTCTTTTTCTTTCTTTCTCATCTCTACCTGCAAATATCATTGGAAGTTCAACGTTTTCAAAAGTTGAAAGAACTGGTACTAGATTATAAAACTGAAAAATGAATCCTATTTTATTAAGCCTTAAATTCGTGCGTTTCTCATCATTCATATGAGCAATATTTGTTCCTTTAATATACACAGCACCACTTGTAGGATTATCCAAAGCACCAATCATATTAAGAAGTGTTGTCTTTCCAGAACCACTTGGACCCATCACAGACACGAACTCTCCCTTTTTAATATCAATACTGACGTCATTTAGAGCTCTAATTTCGATCCCTTCAGTAATATTATAAATTTTAGTTAAACCAAAAGTTTGGATCATTGCGTCAGGATTTAATTCATAATCTTCAGTTTCCTGAAATAAAAGTTCTTGTTTTTTATTCTTTTTCACTTTTCTCATTTTTTATACCTCTGATTTAGAATTTATAGATTTCTTCAATTGGTTTTCCACCTTTTACTTCATTAGTAAATTCTCCATCAGTTAAAGTAATGATCCTATCTGCAGTTTCGGCTATTCTTCTGTTGTGAGTGACCATTAAAAGCGCCTCCCCTGAATTCTTTAAGTCGAGGAAAATTTTAAGAATATTTGTAGTTGTTTCAGTATCGAGTTCCCCAGTAGGTTCATCAGCAAGGATGATAAGAGGGTCGTTAACTAAGGCTCTAGCTATTGTAACTCTTTGTTGTTCTCCACCCGACAGTTGTGCGGGTAGGTGTTCCATTCGTTCTTCAAGCCCTATCTTTTTTAAAAGACCTCTAACTTTTTCTTTTCTCACTTTAGAATCTTTTTTATCAATCACCAGTGGTAACTCAACATTTTCATACGCTGTAAGAATTGGGAAGAGATTGTAGAATTGAAAAATTAATCCAATCTTTCTCAATCGTATTTTCTTGTGTTGTTTGTTTGTCATTAACATTAAATCAAGTCCCATTCCTTTAGAATCAACATTATATATAATCTCACCTGAATCTGGGAAATCAAGAGCACCTAAGCAGTTTATTAAAGTTGTTTTTCCTGAACCAGAGGGTCCAACAACGGCAACGAATTCTCCTTTTTTAATGGTAAGATTAACTTTATTTAGCGCTGTGATTGTAGAATTACCTACAGTATAAATTTTTGTGAGATCTTTCACATTAAGAACTGTATCTGCATCTATCCTTACGGCTTTCGCACTAGCCCTTTGTTCTTTGTTCATCTTCACTTTTTTCTTTTTAACTGATATTTTTAACACCTTTTTTGGTTTATATTAATATAATATAAAGAAAATTATCTCGTCCTCACCGCATCAATTATATTAAGATTAGCCGCCCATTTTGCTGGATATCGTGAGCTAATTATCGATGTTATTAAAGTGGCAGAAACTAAAATGATAATAGTCAACCAAGGAATCGTCCAAGTAACTGTGAGAAATCCGCCTGCAGGTATTGAGTTTACCATCAAATATCCTTGAACAAAACCCGCGAATATACCGGCAAATACCCCTAAAAGTGATAAAATAATTGTTTCTCCCGATATAGATCTTATCACACCTTTTTTACTTAATCCTATCGATCTGAGCATTCCAATCTCTCTCCTACGCGACATTGTAGTAAGTAAACTATGTAGAGCCAAACCAATCATTGCAATTATTATAGCAAAAAGAAGCAATCCATTTGTTATGAAAACTATTAAATTAAGTATTGTTTTAAAATTTGAAATCATAAATGTTTTAGTAAAACTAAATAAAACAAGATTCCTATTCTCTTCTATTTGCTTTAATATTTCTTCTAGAACTTTTTCATCACTTATTCCCTTTTCTACCCATATGAACCAATCCATTAAAGTAAAAGATTGCAGGAAAGGTATTTCTGTACTTCCATCAGGTAAATTTTTAGACACTATTTCTCCAAAAGTTGTCCAAGAAACATATGTATTATAAGCTTTTTCTATACTGCCTATTCCCATAAGATTCAGTGTCGAAAACCCTGAAATACTTTCTATAATAGCAATAACAGTCATGTCTATTATAACCGTTTCTTCAGTAGCATTATAATAATTCATGCCATACATTGCACTAAAATTTGCAAAAGTTACACCTAGTGAGAATTCTACTGGTAAAACATCGCCAATTTTAACATCATAATCTTTAGCAAAAGATTCTCCAATTATGATAGTATTTTCCATGCTGAGTTCATCCATCATTTCATTTAAGGTCATTGATTTAGGAGAAGATATTGATGCTTTTGAATTTTGTTCTTTCATAGATTCTGCATCAATTATATTCAGTGGAATTGATATATTGTAATCACTTTCAAGTGAGCCATGTCCTAACCATTCCTCCTCAATTTTAATTCTAGCATTTTGATGACTTACACCCATAACATTATCTACTCCTGGAATATTTAGAAATCCACTTTCCAAGGATTTAGGAGAATTAAGAGTATAAATTCGCGCATCAGCCCCCACAAAGTTATCTACAGTAGTATTAACACCTTCGCTCATTGAACCCATCATTATACTCATACCTATAAGAAAACTCGTTGTTAAGGCAATCATTGAAAATGTAAGGGCTGTACGTTTTGGATGCCTTAATATATTCTTTTCGGTTAATAATTTTGTTTTTCTGAGATATGGTAAAAAAAGTATTGTAAATACTCGATTAAGATACTTTAACATTAGAGCTAATAACCAAATAATACCTAATAATACAAGGGTAGGACCAAGGAATGCGCTCATATAATCTCCACCCATTCCTTCGCTAGGTGGACCATTTGCAGATGATCCTGAATTTAGCAGCCAAACGCCAAAGACAATAATCAAAACACCGAGAAGATATGATATAGCCCTCTTTATATAATGGCCTTTCTCTCTTTTAGTCTTTTCTTCAAGGGGGCTTAAACATTCTATAATTGGTTTACGACTTGCTTTCCAACTAGGGTAAAGTGAAGCAAGGATACAAGAACCTAGTCCTACTACGAAAGTTATAATTACTGTTGAAGGTAATAAAACAATATCAAATCCTGAGGGTATAAATCCTTCAGCAAATGTCAGATTTTGAAGAGTATCCACAGTGACCGAAAAAATTACATACGAGAAAAAATAGGAACATATTGTTCCTATTAACGCCCCGATAAATCCTATTACTATGCCTTGTGTTAAAAATAGCCTAAACGTTTCAGATTTGGACGCCCCAATTGCTTGGAACATCCCCGTTTCGTATTCTTGTTCTTTTTTAATAATATTAAAAACGTTCATTATTAATATAATTGAAAGTATCAATGAGATTAGTCCAAACATCAAAAACATAACCTCTATCATAGTCATTGTTGAATTTATCATATCTAAGCTATCAGTTTTTAAGTCTACAACTTTCCAATCACTTCCATCATTGAGAGCCTCTAAGTTTTCTTCAATTTTCGTAGCCGTTGAACCCACCCTATTTATATCGTCAACACCTACAACAACTAGATTATATTCACCAATATGATTCTCTGTACCATCTACAAGTTCATGTGTGTTATTAATGCTTGCAAATAGAGAAGGTCCACCCGCCGAGGAAAATCCCTCTGATGGATTTTCAGAATCAAAATCACGCGCTTCACCACTATCTCGTACAACGGCAACAACAGTATAAGCGAGCCACGTCCCAGTATCTGAGTAGTTATATATCAATGGATTTGCTTCATTTGGTAAAAGCCAAACAGTATCACCTGCCGAGAAATTCCTTCCTAATTTTATTTTTAATGATTCTGTAATAATTATTACTCGATTACCATTAATCGTATCATTATATTCAAGAAGCGTTTCAAATGTTTCTTCATTACTCACTGAATCTAATATATAGGGGGTTCCGCCTAATTTCTTCTCATCTTCAGATAGATGATTAAGTCCAAATACTAAAGTTCGTGTGCTATTATATCTTTGGTTCCCATTATCAGTAGAACTTGAAAAAACAGTGAATCCTGTAATTCTATAAGCTATTGAGTCAATATGAGGTATATCCTCAAGGACACTATTGATTTCATCAGATTTAAACCAGCCATCAGTATTATTAGCAGGTTTAATTAAAACGTCTGCAGTACCCATTTGGTTATCAATACCTTCCAACAGCATAGCACCAAAAGAATCGGATACAATCATAACCCCTCCAAACAACGCTACACTTATGACAAGAGTAATTGTTGTAAGAATATAGCGAGTTTTGCGCCTTTTCATATTACGTAAAGCAATTTTAGTTATTACACCCATCTTTTCCTTACTCCTTTAGTTATTTCTTGAATTAGGTATCTTAAGCAAGTTTGTTGTCACCAAGCTTCTTTTCATTGATTTTTTCAACTTCTTGTTTTTCTATTTGCATTTTTTATATATTATCTTTTGATTTCATTTAAGTCTATTGAAAGAATCGACAGATTTTTAAAATTTTTAATATTTGATATGACAGTAATCGATGATTTTTAAATTTTTCGGACAGTGATCGATCGATGATTTTTCGAACATTATTCAATTAAATATTAAAACGGATAAATGATAATGTTATAAACTATGAGTCCTACTGAAGGAAAGGATAAAATTCTAAGAGTTGCAAAAAAATTAATAATGCAAAAAGGATATAATGCAATTAGTGCGAGAATGGTTGCAAGAGATGCCGATATGAGTGTCAGCACGCTATTTCATCACTTTCCAAATGGCAAATTATCTATTTTAAATGAAATCATACTCTCCTATGGTGATGAGTTCATAGAAAATTTTGATTTTTCTAAGATTGGAGAATTGCTTGATCCAGAAGTATGTAAGAGTTATTTATTAAATTTCATAGAACAGCATCGTAAATTTGCACCCTTAATAAAGGGCTTTGAAATAGAATTACTCACTAATAAAAAGGTCCTAGTGGATTTTAAAAATCTGATGAAATCTAAAGAAGATCGTTTTAAAACATTTTTTAGAGATATTATCTTAAAATTTTATCCGAATATCAAAGATCCAGAAAAAACTTTCTCTATTGTTGGAAGAATTTTTAATAATCTTATACATACACATGTTATTTTTGAAAATTTTTATGGAACAGACGAAGATTTTGTGGAGATCTTATATAAAATGCTTTATGGGTTATTAGCTAGTGATTAGGTTTATTCTTTAATCCTATATTTAATATAATAGAAAAAAAAGGTCTATTTATAATTAAGATTTATGTATTCCATTACTTTATGTATTTCTTCTAAATAAGAATCCCTTTTTCCAAAAATATAGAATCTCACATCTGGACCTGTTCCGCTCGGTCTGAAGTAGAGAGTAGAATCTTTACTTTTTAACTGATAAATATCTAGTTTACCAGTGTTATCTGATAATGCACGTACTTGATACTCTTTATTATTTATGTTAATATTAGAATTGTCATTTTTTTCAAAATTGGTCATAATTTTAACTTTTTCTTCATCAACAGCAGGGATAGTACGGTTTATACCCTTTATGGTCCAATCAATCGATTCTGAGATAACGTGACCACGGCATATTAATTCTGCTATTAACACCAGTGCTGGTACTGGATATTTATCAGCGATGAGCGGTAGATTAATTGAAAATTCATATTTTCCATTTTTATTACTTTTTGACACCTCCATAACATTTAATGTATGACCTCCGCTTTCTTCCCAGGCGACAACTAATAATGTTTCTTTCTCTATATTTTGATTCTCTAATAGTTTAACTATTTGCTGTTTAAGAGGAGTTGGATTATTAAATTTAATTAAATTTTTGTTCTCATCTTCGAGATAAAGTATAGCCTTATCAATTTTGGACTGATCAACTTCTGTACCAAAAATAAAATATAATATTACACCTAAATGTTTATACCCTACTCCAGTTAATATATTTAAAAAACTAGTATGGTCTCCTCTTAAATCACTTGGTATTGTTCTCAAATTTATAATTTTTTTATTATATTGCTTTGCTAAAATGTTGTGCATTGCTGAATATATCTCATTTGGAATATAAGTGAAAAATTCTCCATTCTGTTTTACATATAAAGCAATTCTATCTCTATCAGCATCAAGTAATAAAGCTAAATCTGAACTAGTTTGAGCCATAATTGTTTGTAATTTCTCCTCTCTTATTTCCTTTATAGGATTTGGTGGGTTGATTATTTCATCGATTACAGTTACATTTGCTCCATATTCTTTGAAGAGATTTACAATACCTCTTGCTTTTCCTAAATAGGGCCAAATTATGATGTTTTTATTCTTTAGGCTCTTAATCTCTAAAATCTTTGAAAGTAGCTGTTTCGTATAAGAATTATTTTTCTTCTCAGCATCAGTTAAAATTGGATCAAAAGGTTTTAATAGAACTTCTTTGAACTCTAAAGCTTTCTTAGATATGTCTTTAAATATATCGCCGGAAAGGGGTATAGGGTAATCGATATAAACCTTAATGCCATTCCATGATAAATCATTATGACTTGCTGTTAAAACAATACTAAGGTTAATTTCATCAAACAATACAACTGATGCAGCACCATATGGAGAAGAGATTCTGGATTTACCCTCGTCATCCCTTTGATAATAGACTTCATATCCGTCATAAGCAAAAATTTGAGAACAATATTTTAGCAAAATATGTTTACTTGGCCTGTTATCTGTAAATATTAGAATTTTTAAATTTTGAGCAGCTTTCAATTCTTTGAATTTTTGACTAATAGCTTTAAAAACTCTAAGGAATAATGAGAGTTTTCTCTTAGTTAATATATAACTTTCTTTATCTCCTTCTTTATTAACATCTAAAATTTGAATTCTCAAGCCAGAAGTAGGGGCTACAATTGGATCTATAATTTTTTTTTCATCTTCTGTTAAAGCCGGTAATTTTAAGATTTTTATTCCCTCTTCTAATTGCTCAAATTTTATATCTTCAATTTCAAAATTAATCAGAATACTCACCACATATTTAATTTGGAATTAATAAAAATTTGTTTTATCAAAAAATTTATGAAATTTCTTTTATAGCTTCTTTCAATATTCCTAGCATCTTTTCTCGATACATTGATTCAATCGCAACCATACCATACGTTTTTATGACTCGATTTTCACTTGATAAAATTTTTTGACAAAATTCTGGTGTTAACCTATTTTGTAAATCTTGTTTATTTGCAATCCCAATTATTAGTTTATCTTGATAAAACTTGTCTAAAATGTCATGTATAATTTCTTTAGAATTGTTAATATTCTCAAAAGTTGAGTCAGTAACAAGGAGCGTGATATGTGTGCCTTCCAATAAACTCTTCCACAAACTTCTAAACTGGGATTGTCCTGCGAAGTCCCATAAAGTTAAAGTCCGTTTAAACTCATCCCCTTCATAGGAAGCTATATCGGCCGTAATTGTCGGAACATATTCGAGGTCTACATTTTTTCCACAAATTAATCTGGTCAGTGTAGTTTTCCCTACACCTCCAAAACCAATTATGGAAACCTTTATTGCTCCTAGAATTATTTTATCTAGTTGTTTTTCAAATTCAGTAAAAATAGAGCGGTTCCCCCCCCAGCTTTCGCTTTCAACAATTTTCCCATATCTTTCAACGAATTTAGTCCTTATACTTAAGATTTTAGAATTGACTGTAGCATCATCATCTTCTAAATCAGCGCAAACTACAATAATAATTGTATCTATAATTGTGTAATAATACTTAAACTCCTCTGTTGCGGTACTCTTGATATCACTTTGACTAATTTCCTTCATAAATCCTGAAAACGCACTTAAAAACCCTGCGAGTAAATCCCTATCTACTTCAGAACTTCCGTAATTTCTGAATAACAATGATTTCCCATCTTTTGTTAATATATTTATGTATTGAATCAACCTTTCCACGCAAGAGGATTAAAAATTTATTATCTTCACAATCTTAAATAGTTATTTCTTGTTTATTATTTATATAAATAGAATTATAGCTAACAACCAATCTACAATGTGTACTATATGACAAAATAAACTTTACATTAAAGGCATAATTCCCTTTACACTTCCTTCGGCGCATGCACGCCCTCCATTTGCCGGGTTTTGCTCTGTAATGACCGTATAAGCTGCATTAATCCGCCCAGATCCTTGATGTGTACTATCGAACGCCCTGCCGATTGTCCCAGAAACATGTCATATGGCTTATGATCAGTCCATGCTGTCGGTACCGTTCGTATAGTACCTTTTTCATCACGGTATCTCACACGTCCTTCTCCCCAGCAGTGCTGAATGGAAACAATCTGAAATTGTTTCCTGAAATGGGGATGGAATGGATGAGTGATTTTTACAGTATCAAAAGATGAAGTGTTAAAACCGGGTGTATTTACTTGTTTAGTACTGATATGAAATGATGGCCCCTGTTTTCAGAGGGGTTTCGGATGCTTCATTGT
>LAZR01002506.1_pt1 | contig 10622 bp, 16 predicted proteins | sample 329461 | NCBI WGS metagenome assembly LAZR01 (sample SAMN03002196, study PRJNA259156) | marine sediment metagenome | biome: sea floor; feature: Hydrothermal impacted sediments; material: marine sediment; isolation source: Loki non-amplified sample from Loki's castle hydrothermal vent sediment ...
GGCTGGCGTGGCAACCAGTACGGCAAGGTACATGACATAGTAGCCGAAGAGCAAGCGAGTCAGGGGAGGTAGATATGTACACACTATGGGCAGGTGACTGGTGTACTACTGGGTACAAGTGGGTACCAACAGACTATGATACGAAGGCCGAGTTGCTTACTGCTATCAAGGGCGGCAACCATCGAGGTACCTTGCGTATTACCCTGGAACTGGGCTTGGATGTAGAGGACATGATAGTAACCCCTCCTGCAGAGACGGATTGCAACATGTGTAGTGGCCCAGTGTGCACCTGTGATGAGGATGATGAGCCTATCGATAAGAAGCTGTGTAAGTACACCGAGTCATGTACTCTAGGTTGGGAGAGCTGCGCTGTATGTGTGTACAACACACTACGAGATCGGAAGAGAACAAGGCCAGCGTCATGTCCTGCATGTGGTCGGCCTGATGGTGAGTGTGTATGTCATGGTAGGTTGGGTGCATCCACCAGTGAAGGGCCGTGGCCTGAGTAAGAAAAAGTCAGGAGGTTTGGTGAACTAAATTGACCTTGACAAACCTGGAAATACCTGCTATGATTGAATGGTCGGACAAGAATCTCGATCGGATGGTGAACATATGAAGATGGCAGTATTCAGTGGGCTAGCAGACGTACAAGGCTATGGTGAGTATGAAGATCGAGAGGTAATCATACATAGTGGGCCGTGGCTTACCACACGTCAGTCATATGATGAGGGTGGCTTACGTGAAAGCATGTGCCATCCCCCACCTGTTACGGAGACACACTATTGGTGGTCACGGTGGCAGTATTCAATGAACGTGAACCATTGGTTGTCTGAACACGTGCCTAATGGCAAGCAGGTCAAGGTCACAATCAAGGTGGAGGTACTACCATGAAGATTAAGTCATTCCAAATGCAAGACTACAGGCTGTCCGAGAGACTGCATGCTGAGTGCAAGGACATAGCTGTGCGTACTATGGCCTGTGGTCTTGAACTAGAAGGGCATGCGGAAGCCCTATCTCGTACCAACGGCTGCGGGTTTGATCGTAGCGAGTGTGGTGTGTGTGCCCACCGTAGTGAGGGTAGGGGTGGAGGAAATCTGCCCGCTCCTGAGTACTGCGCATGTCATACGTGTGTGCATGCAACGCAGATGTGCGGCAATGATAGTCATCCTGACCGACAGTTGTACTGTTGGTCATTCCTACTCGGTAACATGAGTGGCACACGTAGATGTAGGCTCAGGACAGCACGCATTACAGCATGCATTGAGCGGCAGTATAGTGCCTACGAGGACATCAGTGAGCCAACAGAGCAGGAGCGGTGGGATCATTGCCTTGGTTGCATACGTGATAACCTACATGGTGGTAGGTACGGCGCATGCTCATGGTGCTCACCGTGTGGCTCATGCATGGTGTGTAGTGAAACGCGATGCCATGACCCAATGAGAGGGAACCGTGACAGGACAGAGAACAACATCGCAAGGGTAGCAAGGCGAGCACACTGCCGACAGGGTAAGGGCAACGGCATACAGGACAATGGTAGCAACTTCATGTACGCATACAACGATGGCAGCGTGGACACTGAGCTAGTGACCAAGCCATTCAAGCTGCCCAAGCTACTCGAAGTGGTGACTGAAGGTGTGCAGATATTCAAGGACGAGAGCATAGTCATGTCGCCAAGGGTACGGGCTGGCTGTCATCAGACGTTCAGCTTTGACAAGCCGTTCCCTGACTTGGTGGCACGCAATACGGTGCAGCTGATACGGTACTACTATCCTGCACTGTTGAGCTTTGCATGTGTAGCAGGCACCAACGGTCGGAGCTGCAGCTACCGTAAGCTACCAGAGAGGCCAGGGTGGACAGAGAAAGCCGTTGCATTCAACAATAAGTATGATGCGTGCCATGTCAAGGCACAGCACGCCATCAACTACCAGCCACGCATGATTGAGTTCAGGTATCCAGACATGCACCAGTACCCGAAGATGCACATAGCTGTGGCTTGTCTGAACTGGGCCATCATCCTGTATGCCATAGACCTGAGCAAGAAGGGTGTGGTCATGTTCGGCAACACAGACTGGGAGTACTCATACGCCTCATCTAACATGATACTGACATCGGGCGAGTTCGATGATGGCATCAAGGCACTGCGTACTGAGATGACAGCTGTACTGCGGCAATCAGTAGGCTTGTTCCTAGTCAACGGTAGTGCTATGATGGAAAGGCTGAACTCATGGCACATGCCAGTCTCATCTGAAGACATGGCTACGTTCGACGACTTCAACTTCCAATGGAACCCGAAGCTGGCAGATACACCACAAGAGGACATGAGTACGGTAGCTGAGCAAGCGGTAGGGTTGCCCAGTGATCCGGTAGAGTGGGACTTGTCTCGCATCGAGCGCATACGACAGGGCATAACCGATGGTGAGTACATAGGCGTGACAAACCGAGCCTACTATGCCCGTTGGGAAGTAGCAAACATTGCACCAGAACCAGGAGAAGGGCAGACTTGGGACATGGATCGCATCGAGAGGACACGAGCACGCATCGAAAATTGCTACGATATATCCGATGACAACCTCGCCTACTACCGGCAATGGCGGGAAGCGAACGAAGAGGAGGACGAATAGATGTGTGGTTTAATCGGAGGATACGTTGGCGATCCTGAAACTCTGAAGGACATGGTGCGTCGGATATTCCAAGAGCAGAGGAGCCGAGGCGTCAATGGCTTTGGTCTAGGGATACGCAAGCCGGACGGTGCCTTGCTACGTGACAGGGTGTGTACTGAGAAGGAGATATTCAACTCCTGGTTGTGGGATCACATAGAAGAGAAGGATTACTTCTTGTTCCATCACCGCATACCAACGAGCACGTTCAATACGCCGGAGTGCAACCATCCCATCATGGTGGAGAATGAGGACATCATGGTGATACACAATGGCTCGCTAGGTACATGGCCGCTGTTCCATGAGCATGACTTCGAGACACAGATCATCACGGTCAAGTCTACTCGTAAGCGGGTAATGGCAGAGATGTGGGACTACACTGATTCGGAGATAGCGGTGCACTACTTGGAGGAGCTGGCGTTCATGACAGGTGGTGACTGGCCCCTGGCAGCGAAGCATGTGGGTGATGAGTTCAAGTCTACCTTCTTGTTTCTAACGGAGGACTTCAACGGCATACTGTACAGTGCACGTACCAATCCAATGTACGCTTACCGCATAGGTAAGAACGTGTTCATGGCCTCGCAGCGTGGCATACTGAAGACATTCGGTGGTGCCAAGGACTTGGAGCCAGGGTACGGATCAATACGAGAGGGGGTACTGTACCATGATAAGCCTGATGGTTGGGGTACTGTCTATAGCAGCAATCCATACTACCTCAATCAGCAGGCGACCGCTGGAGATGATGGGTACACTGGCATGTTCGATGGCTACATGAGACAGCAGGCGGAGGAGCGCAGTGGTATCAAGCACCCGAAGGTTAAGCCTAAAGTGGTGGGTCAGGACTTGAGTGAGTCAGAGCTGCGTGACAAGACGGAGACAAGCACTGGGACTACCACGGTAGTCTACCCTTTACGGCGAGGCGAACGGAGGTCATTCGATACCCCTCTGAACAAGAACGGGATAGACTGGCCTGGTCATCCGAACTATGTGTGGCCCCAGTTCGCCATAATGGACTCGAAGATCGACATGATCACGATGATCAAAGAAGCGAGCGTATGTGCAGACGTGCAAGAAGAAAACAAAAGCGCAAGCTATAGGCTCAATCAGGACACAGGTGAGTGGGATGAGGACAAAGAAGAAACGGATGATGACCTGTACCCATGCCTCAACTGTGATGATGGGATAAGCTGCATCGACTGTACTAAGTGGCGGGATGTGACAGATGAGAATGAGGATTGCGATGATGAGAAATGGGTAGCTCGCTGCGAGTGTGCTGGTTCATACATGTCGCTGCGTGAGCATCGGCTACTCTACCCTGATTGTGATGACAACTGCGATCAGTGTGTGTGTAGGTCATGTCCCTTCCATCCGATACACCCGAGCACGGTAACTGATGAGGAAGGCAACGTCTGGCATGTAGCTGACACAGAAGAACTAGGGTACGGAGGTATGGTATGAGAATCTACGTGACCAAGGAAGAGATAGCAGCACTCGATGTGGAAGAGGTAGTCGAGGCGCTTGAGTATGTAGAAGCAGACCTTGAACGTGCCGAGGGCATGGAGCTTGATGCACCATCACGGTACGAGTTCGATGCGTGCACCGTGGAGGTGATCTAATGCCAGCAGAATGGGAGCCTATCATGGGCCTGGGCCAGGACATTATGCCTGATGCGAAAGTGATAGTAGAGCTGCGGCCACGTCACTGTGAGGCAGAGGAATGCCACTATTGTGGTAGTGAGATGCCCAACCGTGGGTACATGCTCTATGATCTGAACGAACTGACATGCAACAAGTGTGTGCGACTCATCCGTAAGTTCGGCACAGCACGTGGCATTCAGATGGTGGTGGTGTAGCATGGCGATGAGTGCAAGAGAGCTGATAGCATGGCAACCACCACCACAGCAGTGGATCATGGATCATAACTTGCTGGTGCGTGGTGGTAAGATGGTAGCAATAGGCTCGAAGAAGTCCTTCAAGTCTATGCTCATTACCATCAACCTTGCCTTCGCATTGGCTAATGGCACACCTTGGCTGGGTAAGTTTCAAACGGTGAAGTCTAAGGTGCTAGTAGTACAGTGTGAGATACCGCAAGCGTTCCTTCGTGATAGGGTACTAGCATATGCACTGGGACACCCACAGACAGACCTAGATGCAGTAATCTATGAGACAGCACGACTTAAGCTGAACTGGGGACACGATCACAAGCTGATGAAGGACTTGATTGATAAGCATGAGCCTGATGTACTGATGCTTGACCCTATGTACAAGCTGTTCCACGGTGACATCAACAGCAATGAGGCAGTAGGCACATTCTTTGAGAAGCTGGAAGAGCTGCAAGCACACACCGATAACCGTATGGCTATTGTACTCAACCATCACAAGGGCAAGCAGACCTTTAGTGTACTAGGCAAGCTCATTAACAGAGGCTCTGAGGACTCGCTGGGTGCCTCTTACATCGGCAACTGGCTGGATACGGGGCTTGGCTTGAAGAGGACGGGTGACGAGGAGATCAAGCTGTCCTTTGATGACATCAGACTATATCATGGACGCGGGCTGGATGAACTGACACTTAAGTACCTGCCCAACTCCATTGACTTCGTTCCAATAAGAGAAGAGATGCAGATTGGTTTGTTGGACTAACTCGTTGGGTTGTTAAGGAGAGGAATCATGCCACGAGGATATAGACTAGACGAGGTAACTCGTTGGGCAAAGCCGCGTGAAGAGCAGAAGAGGCTGTTTTCATCACAAACCGCTGAACATAGGCAGCTAATAGCAAGCCTACTTATCAGCAAGGTAATACACCACCTGCCTCGAATAGCTGAAACTGATGCGTGTGCATGTTGTGGTAAGCAAGACAGCGTATGCCGCCATCATATTATAACACGCGGCTTGGGGTACAAGTTTGGGCTAGTACGAGGACAACTGCACCATCCCAATAACATTATGCTTCTCTGCAGATCGTGTCATTCGGTGCTACATCAGTTGTATCGCGTGAAGTTTGGTTTAGGAGAAAGAGAATCATACTATTAGGATGGTTAGCTTCGGGCCAGTCTCACTAGCGGAAATTAGTCTGCATATTATATATATGCAAACAGTTTTTGTCTAGTTTAAGGAGGGATCATGCCACCAAGGGGAATGAGAAGAGAGATACTAGGACGTGAGCCAAGTCGCCAGTGGTATGCCTCTGCATAGCATGGCACCATTCTACCACACCAATGGAGATATGCGGTACGATCTGACAGACCCACCACCTGAGATAGTGAACATATTCCCTGATCCGCATGTGCATCTGCCGTTCCTCAATATCATATGTACCAGGTGGCGGCTTGGTGAGAACATAGACGCATTGGTAGCAGGGCGTATCCGGTATGATGGTCAAGTGTTCTGGCGTGCACCGTTGGCTGATGGAGATAGGGTAGCTATCAGTAGCATCGGAGAGTGCATAGCCAGGAGTAGCATCTTCATACATCCAGATGGTAGCGTGAGTGTAAGCCCACAAGCACCAGGGAATGTAGTACCTAGCTGGGCTGAAACTGCACCCTCACACTCACCAGTGAATACGCAGGACTTCAATGCGGAGCTTGAACGCTTGCAACGAGAAGCAAGGGCAGCAGTAACGCCTGATGGTACGGTGTACGCTGTCTGTCCCGCATGTGGACGTGATCAGATACGTGAGTGGGATTACGAGGGTAAGATGACGCGGTTCTGTACCCGCTGTAGGCACACGTGGGCCAAGGATGATGAGCTGTCTGTCAACCCAGAGGCCGAGATAGAGGAGTCCAACAACAGGCAGCTACGTGATCGTGCACTACGTAGTAACGCTACACCTGAGAGTGCGTTCGCTATCATACAACCTAGTGAGTGGTCATCAACCAATGAAGATAGCCCTAGTGCTGGGTATGATGCGGTACGAGAAGAATTCTACGAGCGACACCGTGAGTATATGGAAGATCGTGAGTGTAGGGACGAAGCCGAGTTGGATGAGGATAATGATGACGATGAGGATGGGGATTAAGATTGGGAGGTTTAGTTAAGATAAATCATCTTGACAAATCTGGAAAAATGTGCTATGATTGTAAAGCAGTCAAAAAACCAGTCGGACAATCGCATGTGAAGGAGGGAATATGTACTGGGTACTACACAGTGATGAGGTACAATTCTGTGGTGATAGTCTCATCAATGCAAAAGCAGCAATCGTTGAACTAATTGAAAGTGGTTTAGGCTCAGATGACATTGATCTGATTGAAGGACATACTATGGAGTTTGAGATCGAACGCCGGAGAACAGTCATCACTATATTGAAACCGTAGCCCAGGTCGAGGGCTTGGTAATAAGAATAGGGAGGACATATGGCCGACGGAAGAGATGCCCTAATGGGAGCGGGATTCGAGGAGCCCACTTCAGGTGGTGGTGGAATACCAGTGCTACGTGCACGTGGTGTGTTCGCCGGTATGGATGTGAACATCAAAGAGTCCAAGGATGTAGACCCCAACACGGGCAAGCCAAAGCAGTACAAGCAGGTAGCGCACAATATCGCAGACCTGGAAGTGCTGGAAGTCAAGGAAGGTACGGAGTTCCCGTTCAACTCGCTGGAGTTCTTCATGAGTGCAGCGACCAAAGAAGGAACGGCGTATCATGCGTGGGTTGACTCAGTAAAGTTGGCTCTGCCTAACGTAGGCTGGGATGCGGTCGATGACGCAGGCGAGAAGGTCTGGGGATCATACGCCAAGATATACGATGACCTGCTGGATGGCAACGCCGTAGAGATCGACCGCACAGGTACTATCCCAGGTCGCCGGATGGAGAAGGATGTGTGGGTGGACAAGGCCATCCCAGTGTGGAAGGTAGTGTCCGTAGGTGGTGCGTCGAGTGCTGCCCCTGCTGCAACGCCGGTCGAGGCTGCAATAGCCCTGGTCGGTAGCTCCAGCAACTTCACCGAGTTCATCGGCGCGGTGCCTGGAAACACAATCATAGGGCAGGATGCTGCGTTCCTGATGGAGCTGGCATCGGGTGCCGAAGCGTGGCTCGCAGCACAGGCCGAAGCGGGTACGCTGGTAGTGGCAGGAGACTGGTACACAGTAGTGTAGGCTATGTCTGTGGCGGGCGAGCTAGTAGGTGGTGGCGCAAGATGCCGAACGAACGCAATTGCAAGTAGGGGTGCTGAGCTGAAGCCATCGAACGTAAGCCGAAGCGCGTTAGCGCGCTGCATGGAGAATGGTTGGGGCCACAGCAAGAAATAAATAAACGGAGGGTACTGACATGGACAAGCTCGGAGCATTCAGCGGGGTATGTGGAGCATGCGATGGCACAGGGGAGTTCGATGAGACTGATGGACAGTACATCATCCCTCTAAACGACAAGGCGCTCGATGCTGGTATCGAGATCGCGTCCGGTGATGCGGAGTTGCAGGAGGACTACAACTTGAAGGACTACAGTCAGGCTCAGGCTATCTACAACCAGATGGGCCGGAACTTCGCCTCGTTCCTTCGCCGGAACGTACCGGCAGCGTACTTCGATGGCGTGACTGCAAAGCTCAGCGAGATTGCTGGTATTTCACCGCGCTTCACGAGGTAGGGTATCAAGGTAGGCTGAATAGTCGGTGTTGTTATGCTGACAGCATCGCACTCTAGACGCACTGCCTTCTGATACGGGCAGCGGCACAGTGTGGCTGTTGAACGGCACGCGCAGCATTGTGCTGCTGTCAAATCAGGAGGAAGTATGCTCACACAATTAGTATGTCCAGATGGCGACAAGATACTGCTGGCAGCATGCCAGGACACGTGTAGGTTGAGACACCGATGCCTTACTCTGCCCACTATCATGAAGGTGACAGATGAACGGGTGCCTGTGTTTGACGGGCTTGGTAGGCTACAGCTCAGCACTACGGCACTGCTTAACGGGACTCAGTACGAGTACCTGAAGCACAGGCATGACTACGCGATCAACCCCAAGAGCAGAGCATTTGCACTGCTGGGTAGTGACCACCATCAGGCACTCGAACGATGGGCACACCTGCTCGACCTGCAAGCAGAGGAGAGCTTGACCGAGGATGATCGGAACATGTTCGACCTGCTGGAGCAAGAGGGTTACGATGATGCTATCCGACCTGTCTATGTGCTCACTGATTACAAGACGTGGGGTTCCTTCAAAGTAGCCAAGACCTTCGGCATCGTAGCTGAAGGTCCTGGTGCGAAGGTGTACTACACTGACAGCTATGGTAAGCAGCGGTACCGCACTCAGAAGAGCTTTGTAACACGCAAGGAAGATGCTGATGCGTTCGAGCTGGAGATGCAGATGAATAGGTACCGGATCATGCTTGAAGCCAAGCACAGTATCAGCGTAGCCCGCATGCAGGTGCAAATCACAGTGCGTGACGGTGGCTTGCAGATGGCACGGCAGCGGGGAGTAGATGAGCTGATGTACAATGAGTTCGTTGACTTCGTATCTGATGTGGATGTCAACCAGTACTTCCACGACAAGCAGCAGCAAATGAACGCTGCGTATGATACTGGTGAGCCTACCATATGCAACCCGCGTGAGAGATGGGATGACATGCGCTGTAGGGGGTACTGCGAAATCGTGGAACATTGTTGGCATGGAAGAACAGTAAAGGAGGGATGACATGGGATTCATGCACATCGAGAACCTATATAAGAACAGTACCGAGATGCTGATGTTCAAACAAGTCTTTGCGCTCGAAAAAGTGCACGGTACATCGGCGCATGTGGCCTTCAAAGATGGCACCGTCGGCTACTTCAGTGGCGGCTGCAAGCGCGACAGCTTTGTTGAGCTGTTCGACAATGAGGCTATGTACGCTGCGTTCATGGCACTAGGCCACGACGATGTGGTTGTCTACGGTGAGGCATACGGTGGCAAGATACAGAAGATGCAGCACCTATACGGTGACTGCATTCGGTTTGTTGCCTTCGATGTCAAGGTAGGTGAGACGTGGCTGGATGTGCCCAACGCTGCTGATGTGGTGCGCAAACTGGGCCTAGAGTTCGTGCCCTATGAGAAGGTCAACAGTACGGTGGAAGCATTGGACTACCAGCGAGATGCATACTCAGTACTGGGTGAACGCCTTGGTATGGAGCGTGGTACTCGTGAGGGCATTGTGATCAGGCCACTAGTAGAGATCACCAACAGCAAGGGCCAGCGTGTCATGTCCAAGCACAAAGGTGCTGCGTTCTCTGAGCACACACCCAAAGAGGTAGACCCAGCCAAGGCCAAGCTGCGCACTGCTGCTGAAGAAGTAGCGTTCAAGTGGGTCAATGACATGCGGCTGGCTCATGTGATGGATGCTATGGATGCGGACTACATGCTGGTCAACAAGATGGACAAGTCATGGGCCATCGAGGATACCAAGGGAGTCGTCCAGCGCATGATAGCAGACATCCGGCGAGAGGGTGAGGGTGAGGAAGAGTTCGACAAGCTGGTGATGAAGCACGTCGGTAGCCGCACTGCTCACCTGTACCAAGCGTGGCTGGCTGACAGCTCAAGGTTGGAGGTAGCAATATGAAGTGGATTACATTTCACCGCTGTGACTGTGGTGCCTTGGAGTACCTGCACTTCTCGGTAGGGAAGACATGGTTCGACCTTGACCTTGAGCTGCTCGGGTACGCTGTCACAATCTACCTGTACTGGGGGAAGAAGGAATGATCTTACGAGATAGCCATGGAGTTCGTGCTATCTACCATCCGTGTGAGCTATGTGGCACTGTGCGATTAGTGCGTCTGGATGGAGGAAAGCCGCGAACACTCCGGTGTAAGAAGTGCGCTCGAACTTTTCTAGCAGACGAAAACGGGCCTCGCATACGGCGCATGCGTCTTCATGCCCACGAAGGCCGCGATCCCTTGAACTTCAATAAGAACCGGGAGGAAGCGAAGCTACAGGAGCTGGCCGACATCAAGGTCGCGCTGTGCGAGCTCGTCGACATACTCGACAAGTGGCGGCCGTGAACTGAGTA
>LAZR01002507.1_pt1 | contig 10620 bp, 10 predicted proteins | sample 329461 | NCBI WGS metagenome assembly LAZR01 (sample SAMN03002196, study PRJNA259156) | marine sediment metagenome | biome: sea floor; feature: Hydrothermal impacted sediments; material: marine sediment; isolation source: Loki non-amplified sample from Loki's castle hydrothermal vent sediment ...
TCTGAAATTCCAGAGGTATTTGATGGTTTGATCACTGTAAACGGCGATACAGATTCATTTACCGCTTGCGAAATGAAAAGCGGCACCATAAAAATTAATGGTAATGCGGGTGATTTATTAGGCGCAGCTCGAGTAGGTTACAAAAATGGTATGACCGGTGGGACCGTTATTGTTACTGGTAACACAGGTGCTAGAACAGGTGATCACATGCGTCGTGGTTATATCTTTATTGAAGGAAATGCTGGCGATTATTGTGGTTCAAGAATGGTGTCTGGAACGATCGCTATTTTAGGTAATGTTGGTAAGCACTTTGGTTATGGAATGAAGCGTGGCACATTATTACTTACTAAAATGCCTGAACAAGGTATTTCGGCGAATTTTAATGACTGTGGTTCACATACATTGGCCTTTTTACCATTGATGTTTTCTTCATTTAAAACCTTAGATACTAAGTTTGCTGATATTGAACCGTTCTCAAGGGTACAGCGCTATGCTGGCGATGTATCAGGAATAGGAATGGGTGAAATACTCATAAAACTATAAAATAACCAATTAACCCGGCTTATGCCGGGTTATTTTTTTCTGCTTAGAGAAAACTTTATACTTATGTTTGGAGATATTGATGACCGTTAAGGGACAATCTGTTCAACAATTTCTACAAAATAGCGATAAGGTAAACGCCTCACTTTCACAATTGATTATTACGGTGACTACAGCCTGTAAAGAGATTGCTGACTTAGTTGAACGCAGCAGTATTCTTGGCGTAGAAGGCCTAGCCAATAGCATTAATGTGCAGGGTGAAGATCAAAAACAATTAGATGTCATGAGTAATGACGTCATGGTGGAGCATTTAAGCGCCATTGGATTGTTAGATGCAATGGTCTCGGAAGAAATTGAGGATGTCATCGATATACCCAGTAGTTATTCAAAAGGTGAGTATTTAATCTGTTTTGATCCCTTAGATGGCTCCAGCAACATTGATATTAATCTGAGTGTCGGCACTATTTTTTCCATCTTACATGCCCCAAAAAACAATCATAAAACAAGCGTTGATGATTTTTTAAAAACTGGTGAGGAACAAATCTGTGCTGGGTTTTGCGTCTATGGCCCAAGTACTATGTTGATTTTGACTATAGGGGCGGGGGTATTTGGTTTTACACTCGACAAAGAAAGCAGCGAGTTTGTATTAACACACCCAGACATGAGCATCCCTGAAAACACAGCTGAATTTGCTATTAATATGTCTAATCAACGTTACTGGGAACCACCGGTACAACGATATATTGCTGAATGTATTGCGGGTATAGATGGAAGTCGTGAAAAGAATTTTAATATGCGCTGGAATGCTTCAATGGTCGCCGAGGTATATCGAATCCTCGTCCGTGGAGGTATTTTTATGTATCCGATTGATAAGAAGATTGCCCAGCAAGGCGGAAAATTACGCTTACTCTACGAAGCTAACCCGATGAGTTTTATTATTGAACAAGCAGGTGGCGTTAGTAGTAGTGGTAAGCAACGAATCATGGCGATTAAACCTGATTCTATCCATCAACGTGTTCCGGTCATCTTAGGATCAAAAAATGAAGTGGATCGACTGGTGTCCTATCACCAGTAAACCTCGATATATAACGTTTTTATATGGAGATGAAAGCTGGTAAATCTATTTGGAATAATGGCCTTATTTTTGTCATTTTCTATCTACGCTGATATCTGTAAATGTGAGCGTAATGGGACGGTCCAATTTCAAGACAAACCGTGTGAAACACACTCAGAAAAACTGAATTTATCTATTACCAAGCCGTCATCTGAGGCAGTAAACAAACAAAAAGCACTCACTGAAAAATTTAAAAGCAGCTCGCGTGTTAATCAAATTGAGCAATTGAAACAGCAAAATAGTCAGCTATCTGATCAACTGATAAGCATTAAAAAAGACTATGAAACGGAATACAAATTATTGACGAGAAAAGGTTATGATTTGGGTAACGGTAAGATGGCAACGCGAGACTCTCTGCTATTAGAAAAAATGAAAGCGCTGTCAATTAACACTGAAAAAAAACGACGAACACTAGAACAAAAAATCCAACAAAATTCACATCAAATTGAAAAACTTAAATCGCAGCAATAGGGTACTAACGCCATTTTTATGAAAATACAGTCACTTTTTTTACTTATCTTAATCACTTTTTCTACCCACGCTGTTGCTGAGTCAAAATTAGGCTTTCGCCTAGAAAACTTCGATTATCCGTATCCGGTAGAAATGATGGAGCTATCTAGCCAACAGCAACAACTGGAAATGGCATATATGGACGTCAAACCGACCGCTACAGCTAAAGGTAAAACGGTAGTTATGTTTCATGGTAAGAACTTTTGTGCAGCCACATGGGGTGACACAATGACGGCGTTATTAAAAAAAGGTTATCGCGTTATTGCTGTGGATCAGGTAGGTTTTTGTAAATCGTCTAAACCTGTTGATTATCAGTATAGTTTTCACCAGTTGGCAGCAAATACGAATACGCTGATTGAAAAACTCGGTATTGAACATGCCATTATTATGGGCCACTCAATGGGTGGGATGTTAGCGACCCGTTACGCCTTATTGTACCCAAGCAAAGTGGATGCGCTGATCTTAGTGAATCCGATTGGTTTAGAAGATTGGCTAGCCAAAGGTGTGCCCTACATCTCCATTAAACAATGGTATCAAAGTCAGTTAAAGGTTGATAAAGCCAGTATCAAGCGTTACCAGAAGTCGACCTATTATGCTGGTGAGTGGCATCCTGAATATCAACATTGGGTGGATATGTTAGCGATGCAATACAAAGCCGACAGGAAAAAGTCAGCTTGGTTATCTGCTTTCATTTACGACATGATCATTACTCAACCCGTATTGTATGAATTTGATCAACTAGAAGTGCCCACGTGGTTGTTTATTGGTGGCAAAGACAACACCGCTGTGGGTAAAGGATTTGTATCAGATAAGGTTAAGAAGACCTTAGGTCATTATCCTGAACTAGCTGAAAAATCGGCCAAAGTGATACCGAGTGCTCGCTTAGTTATGTTTGATGACTTGGGCCATTCACCACAGATCCAAGCACCAGAGCGCTTCCAGAAAGCTTTGATAGACGCGTTAGACTCATTAAATGCATCACCATAGGGGATTGTTATGCCTACACTGTTTTTAGTTTTATTTATTGTTTCCTTGTTTCCCATGGTATTAGCTATCTTGGGTGGTTTTTTACGTAAGAAACAGTTTGGAAAGTTTGATAATAAACAACCACGTTTACAGCAAGCACATATGACGGGGCTTGGTGCACGTGTAATGGCAGCGCAACAAAACGCATGGGAAGCGCTTATTTTCTATTTCAGGTCTTAACTTTGCTTCATTTGCACTTCCTGCAGGCTTATTTTTAATGAGCCGCATTTTCCATGCATTATTTTATATTTTAGATATGGATGTTTATCGCTCTCTGGTGTTCTTTATCGGCTGGTTCAGTTGTTTGTATATTGCCGTTCAGGCATTAATGGCCTTCTGAGTTCGTCAGCTAACTACGCTTGTATTGCGTCGGACAGTAAGCGCGAATGACATCCGGATGACGTAACTTGATATGCTTAGTCTGCCTTCCAGACACGCGCTTACGCCATAATTTGAATGAGCGTGATTTCATCTGATTTCGCATGAGTTTAATGACTTGTGACTCATTTAAGCCAAAGGTGAGTTCTATCGCTTCAAATGGTGTGCGATCCTCCCAAGCCATTTCGATGATACGTGATATATCTATGTCAGACAGTGTCATGGTAGCCTTAATTTTTTTGAGCACCATATCTTGAGGAGTGTGAAAAATGCGTTTACTTGTTATCTCGTTAATGACGGTATTTCTCTTTGCTTGTACAGGTAAACCTGAGAGCGTAACACCTGTAAAAGGGTTTGATGTTCAGCAGTATCTTGGGAAATGGTACGAAATTGCCCGTTTAGATCATGGTTTTGAAGAGGGGCTCTCTCAAGTGAATGCGGAATACTCCTTGAGAGACGATGGTGGCATTGATGTTATCAATAGGGGGTATTCAGTAGAGGCTAATGAGTGGACTCAGGCTGAAGGTAAAGCCTTTTTTGTTGAAACACCTGATATCGGTTATTTGAAAGTCTCTTTCTTCGGTCCATTTTACGGTAGCTACATTATTTTTGGCTTAGATAAAAACTACCAGCACGCGTATATTTCAGGCCCAAACCATGATTATCTTTGGTTATTGTCTCGCACCCCTACGGTATCTGATGAGGTGAAAGCAGACTTTATTGCTAAAGCCAAAGCGGCTGGATTTGATACCACAAATTTAATTTATGTAGAGCAAGATGCTGAGTAATACACTCAGCGTACTTCAAAAGGGACATGGATATGCCAGACATCAACTTTACCCTTGTATGGTTTAACCTTTACCAAATCGGCATTGCTTTCGTTCTTGCATTACCAATTGCCATTAATCGCGAATATGTCGACTCGGGTGGTGCTGGTATGCGTACCTATCCGTTGGTATCGATAGCTTGTTGCGCTTTTATGTTGGTAGCTATGGATGTCTATAAAGGTAGTGATGCCGAAGCAAGAGTGATGTATGGCGTCATCACTGGGATGGGCTTTATTGGTGGTGGTGCCATCGTTAAACAATCAGGAAAAGCCCTCGGAACAGCCAATGCGGCTGGGATATGGCTAACAGGTGCCATAGGCCTATCTGTTGCCTATCAACGCTATGAAGTGGCAATCGTTTTGTCTTTAATTGGCTTTTTGATCTTTCAGTTTGGTAGCTATTTGAAGAAAAGTGATGAAGAATAGCCATCTTCCAGAAAGTCTTAAACGTCTTGATGAACGTTTACATATTGTATGTACAGTTAAAATAATATCGAGACTAGTCAACTAGATAAAAGACATATTGTTGTTTATTAAACAAAACAAATCTTAAGAACAAACCCATTATTTAACCTGCGTACGGACAATCAAAAATCATAGAAAAACAGAAGCTTGTATAGTCTGTGGTTATAAATGATAATAGTTATCATTTATATTAATGGTTGAGCTTGTTTTGTCTATGCCAAGCAATAAGCATACTTTCACACCTCTTTTGATTGATGAGAAAACATCAATTACATCGCTATATCAGAATCACCAGACCTGGCTTATCAATTGGCTCAGTAAGCAATTAGGTTGTCGGCAACAAGCGAAGGATTTGTCTCAAGATACCTTTGTAAAGGTGATTGTTAAGCAGCGCGATATAGCTTCCGTTAAAGAGCCACGATCGTGGTTACTCACTATTGCAAAACATATATTGATCGATAGGCGTCGTCGGTTTTTGCTTGAACAGGCCTATATTGAAGAACTAAAACTATCAGCGGAAGGTGCAGGAATTGTCCCGTCTGAAGAAGAAGTTTACCTCGCTGTTAATGCTTTAGAAATGATTGCCAAAGCCCTGGAACCACTTCCAAAGAATGTAAAACAGGCGTTCATTTTGCGTCATATTGATGGCATGACACAGTCTGCTATTGCAGAACGTCTTAGTGTCTCAGCTACGATGGTTCAAAAGTACTTAGTACAGAGTTTAGTTGCATGCCAACAGGTATTAAAACCGCAGGCTCTCATTGATGACTGATCAGTCTATTACCGCGAAATCACACACTGACATAACAACAGAAGCTGCCGAGTGGTGGGTCTTGTTATCAGATGAAGATAATCCCCCATCATCAAAGCAACTACAGTCATTTATTGAATGGAAAAACCAAGACATTAAGCATGCAAATGCCCTGGATGAGTTGCAACAAATAGTCGGCAACATCGAGCAAATACCTAAGTCTGCAGCAAAGGTTGCTTTAAGCTCCACCCAAAGCCATCGTTATAACGTAACATCATGGAAAGGCTTAGCAAAAACACTTGTGTTTTTTATGGTGCTTATTATGCCGTTGCTAATGTGGCTGCCAGAACAGGCCGAGTTAATTATGGCAGACAAAAAAACAGGTGTTGGTGAGTGGCAGCAGATTACTTTAGAAGATAATTCAGTCATAACACTGAGTAGCAGCACTGCCATTAATATTGATTTCACAAAACAACAACGCACAATCACTTTGTTAAAAGGTGAAGTTAGAGTCAAGGTCAGTCATGATTCAGAACGTGCTTTTGTTATTCAATCTGAACATGGTGATTTCACTGCATTGGGGACTGAGTTTACGGTAGAAAAACACAAAAAGTACAGTGTGTTACGAGTTATCGAGTCTCAAGTTGAAGTGACATGTAAAAGACGAAACTGCAGATCAGAAATTGTATCTCCAGGTCAGACACTGCGTGTTTATGATGAACATTTAGGTGCTATTAGCGAGTTTGATATCGAGGCATTAAGCTTGATGTGGCAGAAGCACCAATTAGTTGTGGATGGAATGCCACTTGATGAGGTCTTGGAGCTATTATCACGATACCATCATGGATATTGGTCATATGATCACGAACAGCTAAAAAAACATCATGTTTCTGCCGTGTTATCTCTAGATGATGCCGCTGAGTCTCTTGCTCTTTTAACAAAAACATTCCCAATAAAAACGTATTCCATTACGCCTTATTTGAAGGTGATTATCGATAAATAACGACTATAAAAATAGCATTTAGGTTGTGATTTTATATGTTCATTCGTCAACGTTAATAAGACACATAAAATAAAGGGAGCACCATGTCTATTTTTAACGTTTTATCAAAATCACTTTTTCATAGCAAAGCGATAGTCTTTTACTTATTGCTGTTTTGGTTCTCGACGTCAATAGCGCAATCAGGACCGACGGTTTTTAATATCTCAGCTGGGCCACTATCAACCGGACTCAATCAATTAGCTAGACAAGCTGAAGTTTCTATTGCTGTTGATACCAGCCTAGTAAAAAACAAAATAGGACCTGAAATAAATGGCCGTTTTTCAGTAGAGCAAGCATTGGCCAAATTATTGAATGGTCATGCCTTAGTGGTGAATAAAAGCGGTCAAGGCTATGTCATTCAAGCTGCGGATAATAGTAGAGGTATTGTTTTAAGTGCTATAGATATAAATGCTGAAAATATAAGTGAGCCATTACAAACAGAAGTCTATGCTGGTGGACAAGTTGCAAAGAAAGGAAGGGTAGGCATCTTAGGTAATAAAGGTGTGATGGATACACCTTTTAATATGACTAACTTCACTAGTGAACTGATTGAAAATCAACAAGCACAGACGATCGCAGAAGTTGTTGATACGGATCCTTCTATTCGAACGGCCCATGTCAGCGGTGGCATGTTGGACTCTTATCGCATTCGTGGTTTTTCAATGAATGAAGGTAATTCCGGTGATATCGCGTTTGATGGTATTTATGGTGTGGCATCAAACTACCGTGTATTGGCTGATTATGTGGATCGAGTTGAGGTTATCAAAGGGCCTGCAGCAATGATATATGGCATGTCACCTAATAGTAGTGTGGGTGGCAGTATTAATATTGTGCCTAAACGCGCATTAACAGAAGATTTAACTAGACTTACAGCCTCATACTTATCAGATAATCAAGTCAAAGGTCATCTAGACTTGAGTCGTCGATTTGGCGATGAAAAGGCATTTGGCGTTCGTTTTAACAGTAGTATGAGTGATGGTGATACTGAGCGTGAAAACCAGTCACGCCAGACGGAGTCTTGGGCGCTAGCACTCGATTATCAGGATGATAACTTCAGAATAACGGCAGATGTTATTCAACAGAAAGAAGATCTTGATGCACCATTACGTCATTTATGGTTAGCAAACGGCGTAGATGTTCCGTCGGCTCCTAAGGGTGAGAATAATATTACCCAAGATTGGGAATTTTCTGATGTAGAGGATACGTCTTGGCTTGTTAAGACAGAATATGATGTTAATCATCAGCTGACAGTGTTTGCAGATATTGGTGGTGGTAAAACCAGAGTCTCAAGATTGTTTGGGTACCCCAGTATTCTGTCAGCATCGGGTGATGTCAGTGTGACACCAAGCTATTCTGATTTTCACGTCGATCGCTACACATTTAATACTGGATTACGATCATGGTTTGATACAGGAGCCATAAGTCATGCCATGACTGTACAGTTTTCTGACTATCGTGATCAATTAGAAAAGTCTCGAGTTAACGCCAGCTCTGCTTATTTTAATAATTTATATTCTCCACAGGATCAACCAGAAATATCGGTGCTGAGACCGAGTGATGTTCCACGCTCAAATGAAAGTCGTTTAAGCGGCATTGCCATTGCCGATACGCTGTCATCATTTGATGACAAAATACAGTTGACCTTGGGTTTGAGAAGACAACAAGTTGAATCAGACAGCTTCAATGTAAGCACAGGTTCACTCACTACGCACTATAACGAGTCTGCAGTCACTCCAATGATAGGTGTCGTTGTAAAACCACTTGAAAATCTGAGTTTATACGCCAATCGTACAGAGGGGATAAGCAAAGGAGACGTCGCACCAGAGAGCTCAATGAATGCTGGTGAGGTATTTGCTCCGTATAAAACAAAACAATATGAAATCGGTGCTAAATATGATTTTGGCAATGTCACCAGTACGGTGAGTGTGTTTCAAATAGAGAAACCGAGTTATCAAACCGTAAATAATATTTCATCAGCTTCAGGTGAGCAGCGAAATCGTGGTGTCGAGTGGAATTTCTTCGGTCAATTAACCCCAGAGATAAGGTTGTTAGGTGGTGTTATGTTTCTTGATGCTGAGTTAACCAAAACAAGTGATAGATCAACAAAAGGTAATACGCCCATAGGCGTGGCTGAGCGCCAAGCTAATCTTTCAACTGAGTGGGATATGCCCATGCTAAGAGGATTAACATGGACTGCCAATGTTATTTACACTGGCAAGCAATACGTGAATCAAGCCAATACACAGACATTGCCAAGCTGGACACGTTTAGATTTAGGTGCTCGTTACAAGACGGTGCTAGCAGGAAAGAACCTCACGGTTCGTGCTGGTGTTCATAATGTATTTGATCGCGCTTACTGGTCAGGTGTTGATAGCTGGAGTGGTATGGCTTATGGAGCACCTCGAACGTTTACTGTTTCGACATCGATCGATTTTTAAATTGGAATAGCAAAAGGCAAGAGCCGTTCAGCGTTTATTCCATCGAAATGAGAGGCAGCCGAGCACTCGGCGCCTCTTTTTTCCTTCGCCTAAGTCAGTGTTATCCTTTTTTTGAAAATCTGTCTGACCAGTTCAAGACGCTAATAAGCAGACTTGGCAAAAAGGTCAGGGTGACAATCATTGAGCAGACAATGCCCACTAAGACAACAATACCAATACCGCGATAAAGTTCAGTACCCGCACCTGGAATAAAGACTAGAGGAGCTAAGCCAAATACGGTTGTCGCTGTGGACATCAATATCGGACGGAGTCGCGTGGCGACCGCTTGATTCACTGCATCACGTACCGAGTCAGTTCTATTGGCTAAATTGCGTCTCGCTTGTTCCACAATCAAGATAGGGTTATTCACAACGGTACCAAGCAAGATAACTAACCCTAACATGGTGATCATATCGAAGGGTTGAATAATCGCTGGTAAGCCAAACAGATTAAGTAATGGTCCTGCCGAGTTAACCGCGACGAGCCCTACGATGCCACCAGCAATCCCCATTGGCACAGTCGCCAAGATTAAAAGGGGATAACCCCAGTGATTAAAGATTGCCACGAGCAATAAGTATATTAAAATCAAGGCGATGACTAGGTTTTTCGACAGTGACTCACGAGTCGCATCTAATTGGTCGGCTGCACCTGAAATGGATACAGACACACCCTTGGCCATTTCTCCTTCTGCCTGCATATTTGGAATCATCTGACTTCGCACTTGTTCGACAGCTGTTTCAAGCGCGATATCTCTCGGTGGTGTGACTGATAACGTGACCGTTCGACGACCATTAACGCGTCGTAGTTGATCACTATCCACCGTATCAGTAATTGCCGCTAATGCATTCAGAGGTAACACCGAGCCTTGAGGTGTATATATCGGCATCGATGACAGTGAAGACAGGGTTTGGTGTTGTCCCTGAGAGCTAAAGATAAACATGTCGACTTTATCATCGTTCATGAAAAATTCATCGACATAAGCGCCATCACTAAGAGCGGCCACTGTGTACCCAAAATCATCGGCCGTCATTCCTATTTCTGCTAGACGATTCCAGTTTGGACGAATCTCTATCAGCGGCTGATCCAATGACAACGCACTCGGTCTGGATTCTATTTGTGGGTTACCAAATAAATTTTCAGCACGGGTGATGGCATGCTCTGCTGTTTGGTAGAGACTCGCTTGATCGGCACCTGAAATATCTAGATTTACTGCACGTGTCCCACCTTGGCTGCTCGAAATGATTGAGCCACGGTTAGAAAAGCCACGCATGCCTGGATATTCTTTGAACATTGTCGTTAAGGTGGTCATCATCGGCTCTAAATCTTCAGGGCGAGTAGGCTCACTCAATACCCAAATCATTCCCGGAGCAACACGTTGAAAGTAATATTTCAATGAGGGCAGCCTTTGCTCGCCATCTAGATAAAGTTGAGGGTCAGCATGTAAGGCTGAAGATAAGTGTTCACGTATTTCATCAGCGATAATGGTCATTT
>LAZR01002508.1_pt1 | contig 10619 bp, 7 predicted proteins | sample 329461 | NCBI WGS metagenome assembly LAZR01 (sample SAMN03002196, study PRJNA259156) | marine sediment metagenome | biome: sea floor; feature: Hydrothermal impacted sediments; material: marine sediment; isolation source: Loki non-amplified sample from Loki's castle hydrothermal vent sediment ...
CTGTGAGACATGCAAAACAAACATAGAAAAAGCAGGAAACCTTAAAAATATGACCTATTTGGATTATGACAAAGAGACTGAAATGGCTATGGTCACCTATGACAGCACTAGAACCAATGCCGACGAAATTTTAAAACGAGTGGCCTTGGCAGGTTACGACAATGAAAAATACTATGCCCCGGATGCAACTTACACCAAACTGGGGGAATGTTGTCAATATGAAAGGGGAAAACCCGTCGCTCCCGAAAACCATAACAAGGTATCAACAATAAGTGACGATTCCAGTGTGGATAGGGAACAGCATGGGGCAATAGCAACGGAGAATACTAAAACCCTTGTGGAAGGGCAGGATTCCGATCCACTTCAAAAGACTTTCGATACTTATTTTGGGGTCAAGGATGCCATGGTGAAAACGGATGGCAATACTGCTTCCGCCAAGGCCGGCAAATTATTGGCCTCTTTGAAATCGATAAAGATGGAGTCTCTTGAAATGAACGTGCATAGGGCGTTGATGAAAGTGTTGGAACCCCTGACCGCCGATGCGAAAAGCATTTCTGAAAGCAAGGACATAACCGAACAAAGAAACCTTTTCAAAGCCCTGTCAAAGAACATGTACGAGGTCATTAAAATTTCCGGACCTGACGCTACCATTTATTACCAATACTGTCCAATGCAGGATGCGAACTGGTTAAGTATGGAGAGTGCCGTAAAGAATCCCTATTATGGATCCCAGATGATGGGCTGTGGTAGCACGGTCGAAACCATCGAACCCAAAAACTGAAAGAACTAGCATACTCAATAAATTGAAATAACATGAAAAAAATATTTTTTTGTCTCATGATCCTATCTTGCGCTGTAATGCAGGCTCAGGACGTGGTGCGCTACGATCTTTATGTACGAGATACCCTTGTCAATTTTACGGGCAAGGAAAAGAAAGCCATTGCCGTAAATGGGCAGATTCCCATGCCTACACTGACTTTTACCGAAGGCGATATTGCCGAAATATACGTTCACAATGAGCTTGAGGAAGAAACCGCCTTACATTGGCACGGCTTGTTCCTTCCCAACAAGGAAGACGGTGTGCCGTATATTACCCAAATGCCCATAAAACCACATACGACCCATAAGTATACGTTCCCGATAGTCCAAAATGGCACACATTGGTACCACAGTCATTATGGTCTTCAGGAACAAATTGGGATGTACGGGAATTTTGTAATGAAAAAGAAGATAAGCGACCCCACGTTTAGAAGGGGCATAGACGATTTGCCCAGTATCCCCTTGGTATTGAGCGAGTGGACGGATATGAAGCCTGAAAATGTCCATCGGTTATTGCACAATGCCTCGGATTGGTTCGCCATTAAAAAGGGAACCACCCAAAGCTACGCCGAGGCCATAGGGCAGGGTTATTTTAAGACCAAGGTCGGCAACGAATGGAAACGTATGAACGCGATGGATGTTAGCGATGTATACTATGATAAGTTCTTGATCAACGGTAAAAGCGAAAGTCAGCTTGTCGGTCCGATGGAAGGTGCGGATGGCAAAACTTTCAGGGCGGGGGATAAAGTTCGGTTGCGGGTTTCCAATGGAGGGGCCTCTTCCTATTTTTGGTTGACCTATGCTGGAGGTAAATTGACCGTGGTGGCCAATGATGGAAACGATGTCGATCCCGTTGAAGTTGATCGGTTGATCATTGGGGTTTCGGAAACCTATGACGTTGTGGTTTCCATTCCTGCGGATGACATATCCTACGAATTCTTGGCCACTCCCGAGGATAGGACGAAGTCCGCTTCTTTATATTTAGGGAACGGCATTAAACAATTGGCGGCGCCCTTGCCAAAACTAAAATATTTCGAAGGCATGAAAATGATGAACGGGATGATGAAAATGAACGGTGATCTAGATGATATGGGCATGCAAATGAGTCTCAACCAGATGGATATGAACGTTGTTATGTATCCAGAAATTACCGGCGAAATAGCAAAAAAGAACGATGGTAGGATGAGTGGGATGAAAGTGGGGGAGGACATGGACGCCATGAAGATGGACGGGGACCAGTGCAATTCCAATGCCCTATCGGAAATTACGACCCTGAACTACGCGATGTTGAAATCACCTGAAGAAACTACACTTCCAAAGGATGCACCCGTTAAGGAGCTCCGTTTTGAACTTACCGGAAACATGAACCGTTATGTTTGGAGCCTGGACAATAAAGTGGTTTCCGAAGCTGATAAAATACTGATCAAAAAGGGTGAAAATGTGAGGATTATTTTACACAACAACTCCATGATGCGCCACCCTATGCACCTTCATGGTCATGATTTCAGATTGTTGAACGGGCAAGGTGACTATGCACCGTTGAAAAATGTGGTAGATATCATGCCTATGGAAACGGATACCTTGGAATTCAATGCGAATGCCGAAGGCGATTGGTTTTTCCATTGTCATATTCTATACCATATGATGAGCGGTATGGGCAGGGTACTTAGCTATGAGGACCAGAAACCCAACCCTTTGATACCCGATCCAAAATTGGCCCGACGAAAATTATTTGCTGACGATCGGGAATTTCATTTGATGGCGGAAAACGATTTTGCAACAAACGGTAACGATGGGGAACTGATGTATCAAAGCACACGATGGAGTATAGGCACCGAATGGCGTTTAGGCTACAATGACATGCACGGTTATGAAACGGAGACGCACATAGGGCGGTATATCGGAAAGATGCAATGGCTGATGCCGTTTGTTGGCTTTGATTGGCGCTATAGAAAATTGGGGCATAATGAGGTCGAGGAAAATCTTTTCGGTCAAAAAAATACAAAGGACCAACGTGCTGTGGCTAGTGCAGGGGTCAATTACACCTTACCAATGCTCGTAATGGCCCAGGCTGAAATTTTTACGGACGGTAATGTCAGGCTGCAGTTTGAACGCAATGACATTCCGGTAACCAAAAGACTGAGGATGAATCTTATGTGGAATACCGATAGGGAATATATGGGAGGGTTACGCTACATAGCCAGCCGAAATTTAGGGATTACGACACATTATGACAGTGATATGGGGTTCGGGGTCGGACTTAACATGAACTATTGATTTTTGGACTATCCCATGGAATGGACCTTTCCATGGGGTATTTTAGGCTATTTAACCGATCGCCAACTTGCTGCAACCTATAATTTTTCAAAAACCTTAAATGCGGAAGAAAGGTTAGAAAAAGCATGGTCGTGCGTACCATTTGATAGGAAACCCAGTTGGCCATCCTGTTGATCAGACCTGCTCTTTGTCTAAGTGTCTTACCAGTAATTTCGTTAGACTCGCGGATAACTTTATCTAATTCAGCGCGTAGAGTTTCGGCAAATTCGGCGGAGTGAATCTCTACGTTCATTTCAATACTGCCATAACAACTAAGACTGTTCAGGTTAAATGAGCCTACGGTGGACCATTTGTTATCGACCACCGCGGCTTTCCCATGCACTACGGATTTGTTCCACTCATAGATTTGCATATGATGATTTAGAAAAGAGAAGTATAAATGTTCGGTTGCCCTACGCACCAACGGCACATCGCTAATGCCAGCTAAGATCACCGTTGTTTTTAATCCTCTTTTACAAGCTTCTTTCAATGCCTTTGCTATTCTGCTTCCGGGCAAAAAATACGAGCCTACGATTACTATTTCCTTTTCGGCATGAATCAAGGCATTCGTATATGCATCACAGACTTCCGTTTTTTGCCGTAGCCAGTCGTTTTGTAAAATCCCCACAAGTGCGTTACCGGCAGAATGTAAGACAGGTGGAATTTTTTTGGAACTTCCCTTTTTAAAAAAATAATCACTACATAATTTTTGCAGATTTTCAGCCGCCGGGCAATTTAACTGAACGGCATAGTCCAACCAAGGTTCCGTAGTTGCGTTTCCGTGGTATTTATCCGCAATATTGATTCCGCCTATCAATGCTATTTTTTCATCGACGACCACTATTTTATGATGCATCCGTCTGCCGATATAAAAATTGTTCAAGGAAAATAAAGGCGAAAAAAACCGAAGTAAAATACCATGCTGCGCCAAATCCTGCGCAAAGCTATCGGGCAATGCTGCGCTACCATAGGCATCCAACAAGACGTATACCTTTACCTTGCGTTGAGCGGCCTCCTTGAGACAGGTGGCTATACGGTTTCCGGTTTCGTCGTTTTCAAAAATGTAGGTCTGTAAATGGATTTCTTTTTCCGCCTTATCAATTATTTGTTTTAACCGCGCGAAATAATCTTCTCCAGAATGGACCAACTCAACATATTTTGCATTGTTGGGAACATTTTGAAATATCGTTTTACTTTGTTTTCTACCTGTAAATTTATGGTCCATCGCTATATTTTTTATGCTGTTCGGCCAATAAAACCTGATCAACCTATAAATCGGGTTTCTTCAGAAAATAAACCAGTCCCATAGCGACCAAAGCGGTTGCCCCGGCAATAATAAAAGGATAATAAAATCCACCTGCGATCAGCCAAGTTCCCAATACCGGACCCAAAATCTGACCGATACTGTTGGTGGAACTTTGTATGGATATATTCCTTCCCGTGTTTTCTTTGGATATTAAGGAAACTGCTGCAAGTAAATTGGGTGTTACCATAGCTCCCCCAGCCGCGAAAAGTATAATCATAAGATAAACATATAGCTCATTGCTTACGAAAGGGAACACGATTAACGAAATTCCGGATATCAATAATCCCAGTGCTATTTGCTGTTTTGAGGTTAGAATTTTTACGCCATAGGTTGCGAATACAGGTTGCAAAACGGCCATTACCGAACCACAAAGCATAAAACCGATACCCACCTGATCGCTTGTAAACGCCAGCTCATCCTTCCCATAAATCGAAAATACGGTCTCAAATAAGGTGATCACAAATTGCATCACAAAGGATAGTACCAACAAAACGATAAAATATTTACCCAGCGAAAAACTGAATTTAACAACCTTCGGAGCAATACGACTTCTTATTTCAGTATTCTTCAACCATTTTACGATGACCAGTACTACAACAAAACCCAAAAGAGCGGCCAAAATAAAAGGAACCGAAAAACGATCTAAATGGAACACCCCAAAAGTGTATTTGAAGTGCAGGTTGGTTTGCGACAGAAATCCCCCCAGAACAGGCCCAAAAATAACACCCGAACTGATAGCCACCCCGGACCAGGCCATTATCTTCGTCCGTCGCTTTTCCGAGGTAATATCGCTTAAATAGGCATTGCTGACCGGAATGACCGATGATGTAAATATACCTCCTATGATACGGGCTATATAGAGCATTGTAAGTGACGTGGCCAAGCCCGTTAGCACGTTCATCACCACGAACCCGGTAAGACCGATTATAATCAGGGGCTTGCGACCGTATTTATCCGAAAGCTTGCCCCAAACGATTACGAACAAGAGCTGGAACAGCGGATAAATACTGGTCAACATTCCGATATGGAAGTTGATCGTATCTTTGTCCAGATTGTCCTTTAGCGCCAATCTTTCGGTATAGTAGGGCAGGGTAGGCAATAAAATACCGTACCCTAGCATTACCACAAATAAACTCAACAGGACTAAAAATATCCTATTGCGTTTTTCCTTTTTGTTCATTATTTCTTACCGATTTTCCGCTTCAACAATTGGGCATTAATGGCAACTATTATGGTACTCAAACTCATAAACACGGCACCAACGGCCGGGCCCAAAACGAAGCCTGATGAGTACAACACACCGGCTGCCAAAGGTATGGCCACTACGTTATAGCCTGTAGCCCATATCAGGTTCTGGATCATCTTGTTATACGTGGCCTTGCCGAACAAAATCAAGTTGGCAATATCCTGTGGGTTGCTGTTCACCAAAATAATATCGGCGGTCTCGGCAGCGACGTCGGTGCCAGAGCCTACAGCGATACCAACATTGGCCTGTGCCAAAGCAGGGGCATCATTGACCCCGTCGCCGGTCATCGCAACAAACTCATTTTTACCTTGTAGTTCTTTTACGATTTCTACTTTTTGATGGGGAAGCACTTCCGCATAATACCCGTCCAACCCCAATTTATCGCTTACGGCCTTAGCGGTTTTTTCATTATCCCCAGTAGCCATCAACACTTTGATATCGTTCTTTTTGAATATTTTTATAGCTTCGGCAGATTCGGGTCTGATCTCATCTGCTAAGGCGATATAACCAGCCAATTTTCCATCGATTAGAACAAAAACCACTGTTTCGGCAGCATCGCTATAGGCATCCTCCGGAATGGTTATTTTTTCATCCCTCAAATATCCAGGACTGACCACTTTTACTTTTTTGCCATCTACATTTGCTTCCACCCCTTTACCGGTAATGGCATTAAAGTTTTCAGGTTTTGGGATGGCCACCTTACCTTCTTTTACCTTTTTTATAATTCCAACCGCGATAGGATGCTCCGAACTTTGTTCCAAGGCACTTGCAAGCCGCAACACTTCATCTACAGCATACTTTTCATCCACCGATTCAATACGGGTAACACCAAAATCCCCTTTGGTCAATGTTCCTGTTTTATCAAAGAGCAAAGCCGATATTTTACGTGATTCCTCAAAGGCGGTCCTATTACGTATCAACAAACCATTTTGCGCAGAAACGGCTGTGGAGATGGCCACGACCAACGGAATGGCCAAGCCTAAGGCATGAGGGCAGGCAATGACCATCACGGTAACCATTCTCTCCAAGGCATACACGAACGGGAAGCCTAAGATCAACCATACGGCCAAAGTGCCAAAACCAATAGCCAAGGCAACGTAAGTCAACCATTTTGCCGCCCTATCGGAAAGGTTCTGCATCTTGGATTTGGTTTTCTGGGCCTCCTCGACCATGGTAATGACCTTGTTGAGATAACTGTCCTTTCCGGTATGTTCCACCTTGACTTTTAGGGTGCTGTTCCCGTTTACCGAACCTCCGATTACCTTATCGTTCAACTCCTTTTTGACCGGTTTTGATTCCCCGGTCAACATTGATTCGTTCAAGTAGCTGGAGCCTTCCACAATTATTCCATCAGCAGGCACTTTTTCCCCTGGTTTTACCAGGATGACATCATCTTTCAATAAATCCTCTAATTTGATATCCTCGATAGTATCTCCTTTTACGCGATGTGCTTCCGCGGGCATCATACTGACCAATAGCTGTAAGGCTTTTGATGCCCCGAGGACGCTTTTCATCTCGATCCAATGGCCAAGGAGCATAATAGCGATTAGGGTAGCCAATTCCCAGAAGAAGTCGACGCCCTCTAAGCCAAAGACCGTTGCTGAACTATAGAAATAGGCAACGCTAATGGCCATTGCTATTAGGGTCATCATTCCGGGAGCCGCTTTTTTTACCTCGGACCAGAATCCCTTGAGGAAAGGCCAACCACCGTAGAAATACACAATGCTGGATAGTGCGAACAATATATATTGGTTGCCTGGGAGCAGAAGACTATATCCAAAAAAATTCTGGATCATTTGCGAAAAGAAAAGGATAGGTACCGTTAGTATCAGTGTAATCCAAAACCGTTTTTTGAAGTCGTCAATCATCAATTTATGATGGTCATGGCCCGCCATTCCCATAGGAACACTCCCTCCATGATCATGATCACCATGATTCATCTTACCATGATCCATTTTACTGTGGTCCATTTTACTATGGTCGTCCGATTTTGGGTCTTCCATTTTCGAGTGGTCCATCTTTGAATGGTCCATCTTGGAATGATCCATTTTTTTGTCCTTGTGATCTTTGTTATTGTCCATTGTATTCTATTTAAGGGTTAACGTAATTTTTTTCGCATTTCTTCCGAAATATTCTCGGCGTATACTCCGTAGGCATCCACTAAGGTGCCTTTGATTCCTTTTTTCGAAGAAATGGCATATAGTATGCTATTATCATCGGTACTGCTCATGCCTTCAAAACGGTACAGCTCATCCACTTCAAACTCTTCGGGATGGATTTCCAATTCTAATGAAGCACATTTTAGGCAGTCGGGGGCCAAATTAAAATCATAGGTATATCCCCTGATCTGTAAATCATTGATTGCTTCTGAAAGGGTGTCATAATTTTTCATCTGATATTTTTTTTGACCATCACTTCACTCTTTTCTGATAGTTTATAATGGTTCTTTTTAGTAAATGCCCACCCGCCTGCCGTCGGGCAGGTTATGGGCTTATTTATAGGTCATCGTAAAATAGCTGCCGTCTTCCTCGGTAAATTTCTGAAAGGATAATAAGCCCGTGCCCGTCAATTTTTCATTTGCCACATAATCCAACTGTTTTATCCGTATTCCAATAGCGTAGGCTTTAATGTTGATTTTAGATGTAATTGTTTTTCCATTTCCATTGGATTCCAACACCCGGTCATAAATTTTTATTTTGCTGTTCGAACCAAAGAAATTCAGCAGTCCGGAGTCGAAACTCATTTCGAGTTCAACATCTTCCAAGTTCGTCAAGTCGTAGAGTTCCTTGAAATTTTTGGATTTTGTGTTGATTTCCGTTTCCTTTGATTTCGGATTTGAAAATGGGAAAGCCATAACCATTATACTTGATTCATTCGGTTTGCATCGGTAGGTGGTGGAATATTTATCGGTGGATGTGCCATTCTCATCAAAGAGTTCGGTTACCACTTCAATTTCAAAATATCTATCGGCTTCTTTTAGCTTTCCCGACGTAAAGGTCTGCTTGTTCAGAAAATCGCCATTTTCACCAAAATTTTCCCGTACCACCAGTCTATCGGACAATTGTCCGATCAGCATTTCATCCTGTGGATATCCGGAAATACTTATAAAAGCGAATAATATTAAGTGCAATCCGTTTTTCATATATGTTGCATCAACTCTGTTACTTCCTTGGCAATGACATCGCTTAAATCGATAGCATTTGATCGGTGTGGAATGGTATTGCAGGTAATGATATCCTCCACATAAGCATCCAGTAAATCCTGATAGGCATTTCCTGAAAATACGGCATGGATACCTATGCAGATCGGTGGTTTCATTCCGGCATTCTTTAAATGAGCAACGGTTTCTATCATGGTACGGGCAGTAGAAATAATATCATCTACCAAAACTGGTGTCGAATCTTTATATTTATCTACATCCGGTACGGAAACCTCAACATCACGGTCGCCATGACGGACTTTTTGCAAGACGGTAAAAGGGGCATTTGCCTTTTTTGCCACATCGGAAACCCATTGTTCGCTTTCGGAATCAGGTCCGATAAGCACGGGATTATGTATGTTTGCCTTAATGTATTTCGATATTTCGTCCGCCGCATGGATGACCCTGTTCGGAATGTCATATACCTCGCCCAATGAGCTTATCCTATGTAAATGCGGGTCAATGGTCGTGAGGCTATCTGCAAAACCAGAAATCAATTTTCCGAAAAATCCAGAGGTGACCCCTTCGCCTTTATTGAACACCTTGTCCTGCCGCATATAAGCCAAATAGGGGGCCACCAAGCAGGTGCACATAGCGCCCAAGGATTTTGCGGTGTGGCTTAAAAAATACAACGGCAATAGTTTTTCATCGGGTTCGTGCAAAGTGCAGACTATGACCACACACTTACCTTTTACATCGGAAAGGATACGCGTATAGGATTCCCCGTCAGGAAATTTACGTAGGGTGCATTCCCCGATTTCCGCTTTCATTTTTTCTGCTAACAATTCCGTGAGTTCTTGGTTTCCCGGAAGACTGAACAATATGATTTTCATTTGTACTTTTATTTATTCTATTGTTATAATATCATCGTGGTTCTCATAATATTCAAGGGCATAATTCAACTCGCCCTGTGATTCTGCAAAGAGCGTATAGAGTAATTGGCCCTTTTCAATTTCATCGTTCAAATGAACGTTCAGTAAAATACCGGCAGATTTTGATTGGGGAGCACCGGAAAGTTTGGCGAGTTTGGCAATATTTCTATTATTTATTCGTTGAAGCACCCCTGTTTTTCCGGCCCGAATTTCATGCGAATAGGATGCTTTTAGAGGTTGTGAAAACCTTCCCTGTGCCCTGCAAATGGACTCGAATTTCTTATAGGCTTTTCCCGATTCCAAAAGCTGTGTTGCGGTTTTATACCCTTTGCTTTTCTCGACTTCTTCCGACAACTCGAGTAGTTCCCCGGCCAACACCAGGGATCTTTCCTTGAGGTCTTTTGGTGCTCTTTCTTCATTGCGCAGTACACTTAAAATATCGATGGCCTCCAAATTGGGGCCGATTCCCTTTCCAACCGGTTGGCTTCCGTCGGTGATGACTACCTTGACTTTTAAACCGATGGCTTCGCCGACAATTACCATATGCTTTTGCAGTTGTTGTGCCATTTCCGAAGAACGCACTTTGGCCGTTTCGCCCACGGGAATATCAATGATCACATGGGTTGAACCGGCCGCCGCTTTTTTAGAAAGTACCGATGCGATCAACTGCCCTTCGCTATCGATATCCAAAGCTTTTTCAATCTTGATGAGCATATCATCTGCCGGACTTAATTGTGCGGTACCTCCCCAAACAAAACATCCTCCTTCTTTTTCTACCACGGCCTTGATTTCTTCCAAGGAGAGGGTAACATTGGTCAACACCTCCATGGTATCCGCTGTTCCCGCAGGAGAAGTAATTGC
>LAZR01002509.1_pt1 | contig 10616 bp, 7 predicted proteins | sample 329461 | NCBI WGS metagenome assembly LAZR01 (sample SAMN03002196, study PRJNA259156) | marine sediment metagenome | biome: sea floor; feature: Hydrothermal impacted sediments; material: marine sediment; isolation source: Loki non-amplified sample from Loki's castle hydrothermal vent sediment ...
ATGATTCAAGATTTAGACATAGAGTACGACGACGAGACAAACCTTCCAACCACATTTGTACCAGGAAGAAATATTTTATTTTTGACGATTGCTGCGGCTTATGCGTATCAAAAGAGAATAAAGCATATTATTGCTGGAGTTTGCCAAACTGACTACTCTGGTTATCCTGATTGCCGAGATGCTACAATTAAATCGCTACAAGCGACGTTAAAATTAGGATTAGAATACGATATAATAATTCATACGCCATTAATGTGGAAAAATAAAGCTGAAACAATTAAAATGATGCAAAAATTAGGTGGATTCGAGTTATATAAATATACTCATACTTGCTATAAAGGTGAACGCCCTGCTTGTGGAGAATGTCCTGCTTGTGAATTACGTTTGAAAGGTTTTAAAGAAGTGGGATTGATTGATCCTTTAGAGTATAAAAATCACTAAACAATTCATATTATTCCTCGTAAGATGCCATAGAACTCTTACTTTCACCAACCTTAACTATAATCTTTTTATCCTTATAAATCTCCTTTAATTTATCGTAAATATATTTAGCTAAAAGCTCGCTGGTTGTAGCTGGTATGGAGAGAAAGCATACATCAGAGCGAGGGAAAACATATCTTTTAGTTGGTGTGATAACTTCTACTGAACTTTGCTCTTCTCTAATTTTTATATCTTTTGACTCTGTAGGAATTAAGATATAGTGGTCCATAGGTTCAATAATTAGTTTTAATTTTTTATTAAGCTCCATAAAATCTACAACAAAGTAATTATCGTCTAAACTGCCACTGACCTCAACTGAAACATAATAATTGTGTCCGTGGAGCCTTGAACATTTAAAGTGCTCCTTTAGAAAATGACACGCACTAAATTTTACTTTAGATTCATTTACAATAACTTTAAATCCCATATATAGACAAACCCTCGATTTACTATAACTATTTTATCTTATAATAAATTTTTAAACGGCATTCTTTTTTTTTCTTCTCTTTACTTTAAAACAATTAAGCTATGGAACTATTTTAACACGATTATTTGGAATTTAATAATCTTTTTAATACTGAACAACTCAAAGTAGCTTGAGATATTTATGTGCTTGAATAGATAAAGTTAAGCTTTCTGGTGGCAGGGATTCAGCAGCAGTATAAAAGATATTATTCAAATGAGCTGTAGAAATGGAAAAATTTTCCATTAAATCCTTAATTTCTAAATAAACTGGTTGTATCGCCAATCCTACTACTTGACCATCAGTGTATGTAATCTTTGAAAGCGCTTTGCTTATCCATCGAATATCTTGAAGTAGAGTCTGAGAACTTACAACCAATTTCGCAAACGTTTCTGTTCCATAGTTTACCATTTTCCTTATAAAGTCCAATTCAGTAATCACTAAGCTTTTCCATCGATCTGGGGGAGCTACTTTAGAACTCATATCTTTAATATCGCAACAACAATATTTAAAATATGTTGCGAGTTGTTCCATTTGACTTTTTTCGAGAATTATTGTTCCATTTGTTTCTAAATACAGTGGATACTCTATATTTTCGTCTTTTAACGCCTTTGATAAATTCATAACAAATTCTAGTTGAAATAAAGGTTCTCCACCTGTAAAGCTTATAGAATGAAGGTCAGGAGTAATTAATTCCTTAATAATCCCAACTATTTCAGCAATTCTAACAGGACTTTCTGAGTTTTTTAATTTTTGTGACCCAGGATTTTCTTCATATTTGAACTTCAATGATTTTAGTTTTTGAGCGCAAGGTGAATCACACCAAATACACCCTTTATAACCAAAACCGCCTTCAGCTAAATTACAACCTGAAAACCGAACGAAAATTTGGCGTTTACCAAAAAAACTCCCTCGTACCGTACCACCTTCTCCTTGAATCGATGAGAACACTTCTGAGAGGTAGCCTTCTGAATCTTTTTCAACCATAAATAAAAAAGATATTTGTATATATGATTAGAATCTATCTAATTTTATATAAAAATTAAAAGGAGATTTAAATTATAAACTACAGATTCAATTTAATAAATTTAATTAAATCTAATTTTGTTGATTTTTATAATTACTTCTAATTAAATCCAAACTAATAAAATTTAGGGCAAATTCTGATATGGATAAGTCAGTTGTGTTATGGAGTGGAGGGTTTGATAGCACCGGTCTAGTCTTATGGGCTTTAAATCAGAATTATGAAGTATTCCCTTTGTTTTTAAATAGACATCAATCTAATTATAAATGGGAAAAAAAAGCTATTGATTCCCTTTACGTTAACATTAAAGCAAATTATCCTGACCTTAGGTTAAACCCAGTTAGAGAATTTGAAATAATAACACCCCCGAAGGAATTAAAATCAGAATTTAGTAAAAGTAACTTTAAATTTGTATATTTCTTGCGAAATAGTGATTTACTTATAAATGCGATTAGACTAGCATTATGTTTAAAATCGAAAAATATTTTTATGGGATCTGTAATGGAAGATATTCAAGAATCTCAAAATTTTCCAGATAATCATCCAGAATATTTAAAGTTCAAAAATTTAGAAATAAATAAAGCTTTGGATATTATGAAAATAGATAAACTACATATAAAAACTCCATTTACTGAAAATAATTGGGGTAAAGAAGAGATCTTAAATTTTCTAAAAGATCAATTTAATAAAGTCGATCTAAAACTCACAAGGTCTTGTTATACTGATACTGAAGCGCCTTGCGAACAATGCAAAGCATGTAATAATAGACAAAAATTAAATTTATGATCTTAATTAATTAAATTTAATATATTTTCATTCTCAATAATTTCCGAAATGAATATATTAGAGGGACTGATTATTTTTATAAATGAGTTTTGAATGAAAGAATAATATTCCTATGGCGAGATCTGTTTCCCCATTAGATTTTGAGTTTGCTTTAAAGACATTAAATATTATAGCTTCAAATCCAGGATTAAGCAAAAAACAGATATTAGAATATTTAGAATTAAAAGAAGATACCTCTAAATTAGATTCAGTTATTACAGATTTCAATAATTCTCATTTAAATTTAATTAAAAGAGAAAAATATAATAAATATTATTTAAACATACCACAAGAAAAAGTACTTTCAGAAGTTTCAACTCAAGAAGAAAAAAAGCTTTTCTGGCGTGAATATTTTCTTAAATTTTATCTTTACATTGAAATTCTTCAATCTTTTAGCTTCGGAAATTCAATTAAAAAAGTTAGTGAGTTTACTGGTGTTTCAATGGTATCAACTGGTATATTAGCTTCTTGGGCAGAGATGGTAGGTGATCTACTAAGAATAGGAAAAGATTCCTACAAAATCTCAATCCGAAGTGTTGAAGAATTATTAAATAGGGTAGCAGTTTGTCAATTAGGTCTATTAGGTTGTTCAAAAATTGAAAGAGAAAAAGTTTTAAAAGAATCAGGTATGAGAGTAGATGTTTATGGGTTTGATAAAGGCAATAATAAGGAGTATTATATAGAATCCGAATCCTCTGCTTCAAAATTGAATGATGGGATAATGCAAGCTCATACGTGGATCTCCCAAAAACGAAATAATCTTGAAAAATGGGTATTAATTCCTAAAGAAACGTTAAAAGAAACCTCTTTTGAAACATTAGAAAAGCGATTTAATACTGCAAGGAATAGAAATATACTCATAAAACTCTGTCCCCTTACTCGCACTAAGTGGCCTGAAATTTCCAGCCTAGAAATCCCAAGACCAAAAGATTTAGAGATTTTTAAGAAGATTTTGAAAATCATCAAGGCCAAAAAATTCATTACTATTGATGATGTGGCTGATTTTACAAAAAAACCACAATCATTTGTTGAGAGAATAGAAAGATTTGGATTGATGTATAAAGACCAAGATAACTCTTATTCTCCTTCGTTTAAAATATAATTTATATTTCTGATAAACGATTTTTGAACATTGTTATTCGACATCCAAACATAATTATTGTTTATTTTTCCGATTTCTCCAGTGGTGGGTTTAATTATTAAGTTTAATTCAAAAGTATTCATCGCGATCTTTAGCATTTTACTATGGTTTGAATTAGGTTTTACATATGCGAATATTTTTTTAAAATAATTTTGGAATTTATTCAAGAATTTTCCTATTACTAAGCCTAAATAACTCATACAGGCAAAATATGATTGATCATCCCACTTAAGATTATTTTTTTTAGTAAACCGATGAAATAATCCCGGGTTATCATACATTGGCATATTAATATAATCAGATTCTCCAATTATTGCTAAGGGTTCAGAAATGGTGTGTAATGACACTATGTTTCTTAAATTATGAGAATTTAGTAATTTGTAAAGGATTTGATAGTTTTTTGATTTAGTCATTCCCTCATTCCAAGGTTTATATGCAGCACAAGGAAATAATAATAAAATTTCTTTTTTCTCGGGAAGATAAGAATTATAGAGGTATTTATGCCAGTTGATTATTTTTGGGTGATTTTTTAAAGCAAATAATGTTTGAGATGGATTAAAAAGGCATAATTCCGGATCTGTATTTGGATTTCTTGAAATTGATTTTTTGATTAAGCTTTGGCGCGTCTTTTCAAGCATTTCATTATTTTTATCTACAGAACTATAAAAAGTCCTCATTATTGAAAATTAAGAAATTTCTGAATAAATTTCGGAAAATGGTACTTTTTATCTTTTTTGTTAAAATAAAAAAAGATACCCTTATCTGATTCTGATTCGTGACAAAAAGTATCTACGTTAGCTAAAGGATTTTGAAGATCTTTGAATTTTATCCTAAAATCCTTTCGTGAAAAAGTGTTATTTTCCTTAGCAAATTCTAAAACATTATAAGAATGAGAATTATTTAACTTCCATTTATTAAACCTATTGATTAGTAATTTTTTATAAGTTTCATAAATTTTATTTGTAAGTTCTCTCACACATTCTAGCCTTCGAAATTCAAATAGAGCAGATTTAGGATTAAAATCTTGTGGGAAACATTCCAATCCTGCTTCATTACAAATTTCGCGAAATATCTTACTAGTGCAATACCCATAATTAAATTTTGTACCATATTGCTTTATATAAGATCTTAACCATTCGCTGGTTCTTTCTATATCTCCCTCACCGTGGCTTGGATAATGCTCATAATAATATTCATGCTTATAAAAATAAAAAATGCTGCTTTCTATTCTTTCTGGGACAATTCCAATAACTTCTGAAATTGTGCTAATACTTATAAGACTTTTCCAGATATTTGGGATATATTCGTTTAATTTTAGTTTTATATAAGAATGAGTCCTGCTTTTATAATACGGCTTATCTTTAGCACAAGGTAAATAAATCGTAAATAATGAATCTCTATAATTATTTTCAAATTGGAAGCGTGATAAATCCACTTGATTTTTACCATTTATAGGTAAAACTATTTTTGAAGATTTAACTCCCAATTAATTTACACCAAGCTTTTTCAATTTTTTTTTTTTTTATTATAAATCATTTCTAATAATCTTGGGAAATCTCTTAATTCATCTAAATCTTTTTCTTTAAGAACTTCAATAAAGTCAATGTACTTATAGTAAATACTAAATTTTAATCTACTTTTAATAAATTCTAACAAATTATTATTTATTATCTCTTCTCTTATTCTTAATATTTCACTCTGATATAGTGAAACATTATGAATTGCCCTTAATTTCTTAGGTTGTTGAGCTCTCCCTATAAATGCCTTTTGTTTTAACTTCCAATTTTTATCTTTCCAATTCTCATTATAATATGGTTTGCAAGCTTCGCAACCACATTTCATGAACATATCAATTTCATTAATTGCCTTCTTACAATTACGCTGTTTCCTATTTGTAATTAAATAAGGACGATTATGATCTTCTTTTCTTAGAAATCTATCAGAAATCCCTGGAAGCTGAATAACCCCATAAGCTGATTTTTGAATCCATCCGTTTGAATCATAGCTATCAATACCTGCTAAAATAGCTAAATAAGCCATTGTTCCCCCTATTCCAAATGCATGAATAAATGCTCCTGGTAGTTTTCTTCTCAAACTAATTAAAGTATACAAAAAATTTTCAATATTATTTTTCATAGTTCCTTTCATTCTCTTCACTAATGGAACTAAACTTCCTACACCTATTATATCAGGTTTTTTACCTAGAATTGTTTCTAATTGTTTTAAACTATATTCTAATAACTCAAGATCATTACTGGTCGTATGAATAACAGGAAGAAAAGAGAAATCTATTCCTTTATTCTCGATTTGTATAATTAATTCTCCCAGGTTTTTAAATGTTTTATTAAGCCTTTTAAATTTTTGTTTTTTGTTTAAATTTGGTCCAAATGGAAAATCCAATTGTACACCACATTCACATTGAATCTCTAATTGTTTATTTAAAACTAATCTTTGATTCAAAGGAAATTTATGTGCTTTACCTGAAATTTCAGCTTTCATTAATTGAAATCCACCACTATCCATCTTATGGCATATTTCAAGTCTCTGTAATTCTTTAATAAGTTTTTGTCTTTCCTTTTTTTTATCGGTATAATATAGATCATATGCATTACTTAGAAATGCTTCAATATTAGCTTTTTTAAATACCTCTAATTGGAATTCTTTTGATTCTATTAAACTTAAACCAAACCAACAAGTGGGAGTTTCAAGTTCTTTACCATTATGAAATATAATTTTGCCTTTTTGATTAATTCCACCATCATTTGTAGTTCTAAATTTGAATTTTTGCATTGAACTTAATTAATTCTTATTACTGTTTTAATTCAGTTATTAAACTGGTAATACTATAACGCACATGTATTTAAAGAAATATATTTAACTATCAAATATTTTTTATTCTTCATATCAAGTAATTAAAAATTTATCTTAAACAAATATAAACATAACACAGATAAATTTTTTCAATTTATCAAAAGGATATATTTGTATCACAAGGGAAATAAATAAAAGTAAAATTTATTAAGAGTAAAATAGTTTAGAGTCCATAAGGAGCAGATTAATAAGATCAGGATACAAATGCAACAAATCAAATAATAGTAAAGTGTGTATTATCTATTATTATTATTTTAAATTTATATTTACCAATATCATCTAATAGACAAAAATTTTAGCCTATAAATTAAAGTAGAAAAATTATAAGAATTTAGACGATTTATTATGAAGTTTAAAAAAGAAAAAGTTGAAAAATATACCCAACTACCTGATAAAGCAGGTGTTACTTATGACGTTATAGAAGAATTTAAACCCAAAAGTTATATTACACTAGAAAAGGGGATTAGTAATTTTTTAGAATATAGCCATAAGACTTTTTCTGAAAAGCAGCCACCTATCACAGCAGAGATGTTGATTGCTCCATGGGGTGTGGGAAAAACAACCACTTATGATAAAATGATTAAGGAATTATTAAAAGATGAAAAGTTTAATGGGTTTTCTTTAAAGATTACGGCTCAAGAAATTTCTCATACATTTGATAATCTAAATAATTCAAAAGAATTTATTGGTTTGACAAATGATGCAGATAGATTTCTATTAATCCTATCAAATTTACTTTTAGATAAACCCGAATTTAAAAAAGTATTTTCTAGTTTGCATGGAAATAGTAAAAATAGAGAGGAAATTGTACAATTCTTCATTGGGATAAAGAGGAAGTATGATTTTTTTCTTATCTTTATTGACGAATTTGAAGAAGTAATTCAAAATGAAAATGATATAGTTGTCTTCATCCTTAAATCATTTAAGGCTCTTTTAAATGGGACATCAAATATAATTAATGAAGAAGCTAATCCAGAGTTAAATCATTTCTTATCATTTTTAATAGCTTGTACAGACGCAGCTTTTTATGAGATATCTAGGCATAATAAACTAAAATATGAGTATGGGGGGATTAAAAGAAGAATTCATGAAAAATATATTTTGGGAATTACTTTAAGAGAATCCATTGAGTACCTATATAAGTTAAATAAATTTTCTTTTTCAGGAAAACATGTTAATTCTTTTACAAATCTTGGTGCCTCTTTTAATGTCATAGCAAGAATGGCTATGAATAATGCGGGGTATATGAAATCTTTTTATTGGGAGTTAATGAGTGCTGCTACTAATCCGAGTGACACTAAATATATTACAAAAATTGATGGTGAACTACTATTAGAAACAGGTAGAAATTTTGCCCTGGAATATATGGAAGCAGTTAGGAATTCGATAAGTGAAGAAGTATATCTAAATTGGTTAAGAAAATTTAGAAATAAACCTTTAATCAGTAATTTGATTTATCTATTTTTAGGGGAAATCAAGGTTTTTTCCTTACAAGAGATAGTAGAACGTTTTGAAAATGATGTGAATGAAACCGAAATTTTAAAGGGAATAAGGACATTGAATCGTTATATAAATCATATTCATTCAGATATAAAAAAACCAATTACTGAGGTGAATCTATTAAAAAGTGAAATGAATTCCGCTGATATCGAAAACATGTTAAATAATACTGACAATCCTGTAGTGATTAATGAAAACGGTGAGCAGATTATCAGATTTTTAGAGGGGGATATATTATTCAATCAATTCTTAGAGTCTATTTCATACTTTGAAATTAATGAAAAAGGGGAAATAATTGAAAGATATTATTTCAGTTCAAATAAAGTTATCCTGCAAGACCTTTTTCCTTACCTAGAAAGTGAGACAATAAATATTTTAAAACTTCATTTTGAGGGTCTTATTGACAAAAAAATAGTAGAACATTATATTATTAACCCTAATATCTTTAACATAGTATTTCCTCTTCCAATTCCACTAGAATATAACATAATTAAGAATAAGAATATCAATGTCGCTTTATGGACGGAAATTAGCCGCACTAAGAAAAGTGAAATATTCAAGGAAAGAATTTGTGAAATTATTGCATATTTCATAACTCAAGAAAAAGTATTAAAAGAAAATGATAAATCCAGAATCAAGAATATTAGATCATTTGAATATTTCAAAGAGCAACTCGATAAAAATAGATTTCTTATATTAGAAAGTTATAATAAAATTGCTCTTTCTAATAACCCAATAAATATAATGTTTTGGAGAGAATTGGGTGATTACGATAGCCCAGTCATTAATGATATTATCTCAAATATTGCTCTTTTTCAAAAAAAGGAGCAAAAGAACATACATATAGTAATACTTATCTCACAAACAAAGATTTCTGAAGACCTTTTCAATCGGTTATCTGAAAATGTTGATTATTCAATAATAAAACAACTTTCTTTATCTCAGTTTGATATCACTAAATATGCATTCTTAGATAGAGTAAAAGATATGAATGCTGAGGATTATGATAAAGAACGATTCAAAATAGCATTGATAAAATTGATATCTCCATTTGAACAGATATTTAAGACTGTAAAAAAAAATATTAAGGAAAGGGGACTAGACATTAAATTAAAAAAACTAATGTCTCCTCTAACAAACATTCCCCAATTATTAAAATACCTCATTTATGATTTTCAAAATAATTTTAAGAACTGGAAATCTGTTGAATTGGTTAAGCCATTTAATACAATAAATCCTATTGGATTATCTCCAAGATACAGCAGTTCTATAGATGATTGGTCCCAGGAGAAATTAAAATCTAATATAAAAGATTTCTTACAAATAAACGGATTTGTAAAGATAGAAAATAATTCTTTAACAGTAACAATGCCCAAAATTGAGAACAATATTCTCCAGCTTTTAAGTGAATTTTCAAAGAGATCTATTAATTTAACAATTAACACATTAAAATTGTATTTCTTTGAGACTACAGAATCTCCTGGTTTATTAGAGGATGTTATATTAAATGACCTAGAAAATAGGGGTATAATTGAGATTTCCTCGGATAAAACTATAACTTTAACTAAGAGGAGCGATGAATTGTTAAAAATTAAATTAGAAGAGGTAAAAGATACAATTGAAACCCTCCATATAAGAGATAAAAATTTTTACCATATCTTCACATTCAAGAGGAGAGGTTTTTCCCTAATATTCATGAATGAATTTTTAAATGCCCTCGAATTGCTATTAGATTTAAATATTGACGTCAATGAAGAAGTCATATTTATACGACAAATTTTATTTAATCGAATCATTTCCGTTTTTGAGGGATTTTTAAATCAAGTTTTTCTTCCATTAGATGTTGAAATCTCTAATTTCAAAATATCTTTCGAAAATGAGAAGAAGGCTCAATTCAACGCAGAATATTTTAATTCAAAATTAAAAGAACTTGGATTTAAAAATGTCAAAATAGAAAATTTTACTGAGCTCAGAGAAATAGAAGTAATTTTTTCAGAAGCAATTAATTTATTAGATGATCCTATTGATAAAAATAGGATTCGAGGAGAAGCATCAGTATACCAAAAAGTGCATTCTGAAGAGGTAAATTTAAGAGAACAGAGCTTCTCCTATATAAATCTATCAAGATCTAAGTTGGATAATCAATTTGAGGATCCATTTTTAAATTTAATATATCAAAAATTGCTAGAAAAGAAAGAACAAGTTTTAAATTCTAAAATATTTAAAGATTTAAAAAATATTAAGGAAACAATTGAAGACATTATTAATAAATACAAAATGATTACTCGGTATGATGTAAATAATTCATACAC
>LAZR01002510.1_pt1 | contig 10615 bp, 8 predicted proteins | sample 329461 | NCBI WGS metagenome assembly LAZR01 (sample SAMN03002196, study PRJNA259156) | marine sediment metagenome | biome: sea floor; feature: Hydrothermal impacted sediments; material: marine sediment; isolation source: Loki non-amplified sample from Loki's castle hydrothermal vent sediment ...
TATTGGCGTTGTGTCACCCGAACGAGCATTACAGTTAGGCTTTACTGGCCCCATGTTACGAGGCTCGGGTATCGCCTGGGATTTACGTAAAAAACAACCTTATGAAGTTTACGACCGAATGGATTTTGATATTCCCGTCGGTGTTGAAGGCGATTGTTACGACCGATATTTGGTGCGAGTTGAGGAGATGCGCCAATCAAATCACATTGTTAAACAATGTGTTGATTGGTTACGGACTAATCCCGGGCCTGTTATTACGACAGACAGCAAAGTAGCGCCGCCTAAACGTATGGACATGAAACATGACATGGAGTCGATGATTCATCATTTTAAATTATTTACCGAGGGTTATTGTGTGCCAGAAGGCGAAATATATTCTGCCATTGAACATCCTAAAGGTGAATTTGGTATTTATATGATTTCAGATGGTGCGAATAAACCATATCGAGTCAAAATCCGTGCCCCAGGTTTTGCCCATTTATCGGCGATGAATGAAATGATTAAAGGCCATATGCTTGCTGATGTGGTGGCAGTAATTGGTACGATGGACATCGTCTTTGGTGAGGTTGATCGATGAATCTTACTGGCGAAAAAGAACAGTTGTTTACTGCCGAGCTTCGTGAACAACTTGATGCATGGGTGGCTAAATATCCAAAAGATAAAAGTCAGTCGGCTGTTATTCCTTGTTTACATATACTGCAAGCGGCCAACGAGGGGTGGTTGCCTAAGCCTGTGATGGATGCATTGGCGGACTATTTAGCGATTCCTGCTATTAGTGTTTATGAAGTAGCTACTTTCTATACGATGTTCGATCTCAAACCCGTTGGTAAAAATAAGATTAATGTGTGTACTAATATTTCTTGTTTGCTCAATGGTTCAGAAGACATTGTTGCTCATTTAGAAACACGATTGAATATTAAATTAGGCGAAACGACGGCAGATGGTCTTTACACTTTGCGAGAGGTTGAATGTTTAGGCGCATGCTGTGGCGCGCCTATGCTGCAACTTAATCGTGATTATCATGAGTTTTTAACGAAAGATAAGATTGATGACATTCTGGCAGGGATCACATCATGACATCGACATCTTTAAATGATTTAAAACTCGATCAAGTGTGTTTCCGTACTCGTCATCTTGATGAGCCATGGACGTTGGCATCTTATCGCAGTGTCGGTGGTTATGAGCAATTAGAAAAAATTCTAAAAGAAAAAACACGCGCTGAAGACATTATTGATCAGCTTAAAAACTCTGCATTACGTGGTCGTGGGGGCGCAGGTTTCCCTACTGGCTTGAAGTGGAGTTTTATGCCGCGTCGGATGCCGGGCACAAAATACATTGTCTGCAATTCAGATGAGGGTGAGCCGGGCACGTGTAAAGATCGCGATATTTTACGCTTCAATCCACATCAAGTTATTGAAGGTATGATTATCGCGGGCTACACCATTGGTGCACAAGCTGGTTATAACTATATTCGAGGCGAATTTGCTGAACCTTTTGATCGTTTTGAAGCGGCGATTCCGCAGGCCTATGATGCAGGCTTGATCGGCAAGAACGCATCCAAGTCCGGCTATGATTTCGACGTCTATCTGCACCGCGGTGCAGGTGCCTATATCTGCGGTGAAGAAACAGCTTTATTAGAATCGTTAGAAGGTAAAAAAGGTCAGCCACGTTATAAGCCGCCGTTCCCAGCAGGATATGGACTATATGGTCGTCCAACGACTATTAATAATACTGAAACATTAGCGTCTGTTCCGGTCATTTTGCAGTACGGCGGCGATTGGTTTCATGAATTAGGCACACCTAATAATGGTGGCAGTAAGATTTTCAGCGTTTCAGGTCATATCAATAAACCGGGAAATTATGAAGTGCCAATGGGCACACCGTTCTCGCAATTATTAGAATTAGCCGGTGGCATGCGAAATGGCAATAAGATAAAAGCGGTAATCCCCGGTGGTAGCTCAACGCCAGTTGTACCCGGTGACAAAATGATGGCATTGCCGATGAGTTACGATGGCATTAGCCGTGGTGGTTCGATGTTAGGTGCGGGTTCGGTGATTATCATGGATGAAACTACCTGTATGGTAAAAGCATTAGAACGTATCGCCGAGTTTTATTATGAAGAATCCTGTGGGCAATGTACGCCTTGTCGTGAGGGTACTGGCTGGTTATATCGCGTGGTAAAACGAATCGAACACGGAGAAGGCACCCAGCAAGATTTAGATCGCTTAGTTGAAGTGGCAAAAAACATTAATGGTAATACGATTTGTGCTTTAGGGGATGCCGCCGCCGCACCCGTCATCAGTTTTATCCAGCATTTTCGGGATGAGTTTCAATACCATATTGATCACAAATGTTGTCAGGTAGAGAGTAAATAGATGGTTAATATCGAAATCGACGGTATTCCACTAAAAGTGGATTCATCAAAAATGATTATTCAAGCTGCTGATGAGGCTGGTATTGATATTCCTCGTTTTTGCTACCATAAAAAACTGTCGATAGCCGCCAATTGCCGTATGTGTCTAATTGAAGTCGATAAGTCACGTAAAGCTTTGCCGGCATGTGCAACACCTGTGACTGAAGGCATGAAAGTGTTTACTCATTCCAAAACGGCGATCGATGCCCAACGTAGCGTGATGGAATTTCTGCTGATCAACCATCCGCTAGATTGTCCGATTTGCGATCAAGGTGGCGAATGTGAGTTACAAGATCTATCGATGGGTTATGGTGCAGGTATTGGGCGGTTTAGTGAAGGTAAGCGGGTTGTTAAAGATAAAAATATTGGACCTTTAGTTCAGACTGATATGACGCGTTGTATTTTGTGCACGCGCTGTGTTCGTTTTGGTGAAGAAATCGCGGGGATAAAAGAGTTGGGAGCCACAGGCCGTGGTGAACATATGGAGATCGGTACCTATATTGAAAGTAGCCTGGTTTCAGAATTGTCGGGCAATATCATTGATCTCTGTCCCGTCGGCGCTTTGACCTCAAAACCGTATCGATATCGCGCTCGAGCATGGGAATTGACGGCTCATTCATCTATTGCACCACATGATTCAGTCGGCTCTAATATTGAATTTCATACACGTGGTAAAGATGTGATGCGCGTAGTGCCTCGTGATAATGAAAGTCTTAATGAAACATGGTTATCTGATCGGGATCGGTTTAGTTATTTAGGTCTTAATCATCAGCAACGAGCTACCGAGCCGATGATTAAACAAAATGGCGAATGGCAAGTTACCGATTGGCAAACTGCACTTGCGATGGCAGCAGATAGCCTTAAAGCATTAAAAAACAAACATGGTGCTGATCAACTTGCTGGTTTGATTTCGCCAACCGCGACTTTGGAAGAAGCGTATTTATTTCAGAAATTACTGCGTGGTTTAGGCTCAAATAATATTGATCACCGTTTACGGCAACAAGACTTTACGGGTAATGATGCTGACTATCACCACCAAAATTGGTCATTAGCGGATATTGAACAAAGTGATGATATCGTTTTAGTTGGCTGTAATATTCGGGCAGAAGAACCGATTATCGCTCACCGCATACGACAAGCTGCGACGGTAAATGGCACAACAGTCACAGATATTAATTTCTTTAAATCTGACTTATTGATGCCTGTTGCTGCGCATATGACGGTGAATATCAAAGATATGTTGGCTTGTCTTTCTGGTGTAGCGAAAGCATTGCTGGCTTTGGGCAGTAAAGAAGATAAAGACTGGGTTGAGTTATTAGCTGATGTCACACCAAAAGCGGCTGCTCAAACAATAGCGATGCGTTTATCTAATGCACGACAAGCGACATTATTTGTCGGGGCTCTAGCTAATAATCATCCACAAGCATCGAAAATAAAAGCATTAACGGCACTGATTGCTCGTTTGAGTAACAGTCAGCTTATTGTATTACCAACGGCAAATTCTACAGCAATGGCGATGGTAGACTCTTTATCCAGTGCTAAAGCTCAAACAACCCATCAGACGACATCAATTGGATTTGATTGTGGGCAGATTTGGCAACAAAAATTACGTGCTTATTTATTATTAGGTGTTGAACCTGAATTAGATTGTGCTAATCCAACCGCCACATTAAATGCCTTACAAAATGCGAGCTTAGTCGTTTCAATCACCAGTTATTTCACGGATACTTTGTTGGCCTATGCCGATGTTATTTTGCCGATGGCGAGCTTTGCTGAAACATCAGGCACCTTTGTCGGTATCGATGGTCAGTGGCAAAGTTTTAACGGCGCAGTTACTGCAAAAGCGGATAGCCGACCTGCTTGGAAAATATTACGTGTACTAGGCAATTTAGTTGATATTCCACATTTTGATTATGTGTCTTCACAAGATGTGCGTGATGAAGTGACTGATCTGTTTAATTTACAATCGCCACCGAGTAAGTCCTCTTATATTCCTGAGGAACTCAGTATTCAAAGTAAATTAATGGCTATTTCTGAAGTGCCAATGTATCAGACTGATGCGGTGGTCAGACGCAGCGATGCTTTACAAAATACACCTGAAAACCAGCGAGCATCATCGGCGAGAATGAATAGTAAAGAAGCTGATAAACATGGGTTGAATGATGCGAAAATGATCAAGGTTAGTCAGGATGACAAGCACTTGAATATTGCATTGGAAGTTGATGAAACAATTGCTGATGGCTGCATTTATCTAGCGGCAGGGATTGCTCAAACTTCTATGCTTGGCGCGAGCTTTGCTGATGTGCAGGTATCTGCTGTTGAACAAGGGGCGACGTCATGATTGACTGGGTTGTTAATAACACCTTGTTATTCACCGTGCTTAAAATCGTCGCGATTATTGCGCCTTTGATGTTAGCGGTTGCTTATTTAACCTTGGCCGAACGTAAAGTGATTGGTTTTATTCAAGCGCGTGTTGGACCAAATCGTGTCGGTCCTTGGGGATTATTACAACCGATTGCTGATGGATTGAAATTAGCGTTAAAAGAGGTGATATTTCCTTCAAAATCAAATCTGTACTTATTCTTAATTGCACCAGTATTAGCAATAGGCCCTGCATTAGCTGCTTGGGCAGTGATGCCGTTTGATGCCACGATGACCTTGGCTAATATTGATGCAGGATTGTTATATGTATTAGCGATTACATCAATGGGGGTTTATGGCATTGTCATCGCAGGATGGGCATCGAATTCTCGTTATGCCTTTTTAGGTGCCTTACGCTCGGCAGCACAAGTTGTCTCTTACGAAATTGCGATGGGTTTTGCTTTAGTCGGTGTACTGGTGGCCGCAGGTAGTTTGAATTTAGGTGAAATTGTAGTGGCGCAACAGGGTGGTATTTTACATTGGTATTGGTTGCCATTATTTCCTCTGTTTGTTGTTTACTTTATCTCAGGCGTAGCAGAAACTAACCGCGCCCCATTTGACGTATCTGAAGGCGAATCAGAGATTGTTGCGGGTTTCCATGTCGAATATTCAGGTATGGCGTTTGCGGTATTTTTTCTTGCTGAATATGCCGATATGATTTTGATTTCAATGCTTGCTGCCGTATTGTTTATGGGCGGTTGGTTATCACCATTTCAAGGTATTCCGGGTCTTGAGGCATTGTTTTCATGGGTGCCAGGTATTGTTTGGTTATTGATGAAAACCTGTTTTTTCTTATTTCTCTATTTGTGGTTTAGAGCTACTTTTCCTCGTTATCGCTACGATCAAATCATGCGTTTGGGCTGGAAAATATTTATTCCCGTTACCTTGTTTTGGCTGATTGTTGTGGCGACCGCACAGGTATTTGATATCGGTCCTTGGTTTACGGAGACGGTTTTATGATGTCTTCAATTCGTCATTTTTTTAAAAGCTTTTTGTTATGGGAATTATTATTAGGTTTGAAGCTAACAGGGAAATATCTGTTTGCTAAAAAAATCACCGTGCAATATCCCGAAGAAAATACGCCTCAATCTCCTCGGTTTAGAGGTTTGCACGCATTGCGTCGTTATCCGAATGGGGAAGAGCGTTGTATTGGATGCAAACTATGTGAAGCCGTGTGTCCTGCTTTGGCCATTACGATAGAAACAGAGCCACGAGATGATGGAACGCGTCGTACAACCAAATATGAAATTGACTTGTTTAAGTGTATTTACTGTGGCTTTTGTGAGGAATCTTGCCCAGTAGATTCCATTGTAGAAACTCGGATCTTTGATTATCACTTTGAGAATCGTGAAAATATTATGAGCAAGGATATGTTGTTAGCCATTGGTGATAAAAATGAGCACCAAATTGCCGCTGACCGTGCTGCCGATGCGAGGTACCGATAATGGAACAATTCATTTTTTATGGCTTTGCCACTATTTTATTAGTAGCTGCATTGATGGTTATCACTGTTCGTAACCCAGTTCGGGCCGCCTTATTTTTGATATTAGCTTTTTTTACCAGCGCAGGAATTTGGTTGTTATTAGAAGCGGAGTTTTTAGCGTTAACACTTGTTCTTGTTTATGTCGGCGCGGTGATGGTGCTATTTCTGTTCGTGGTGATGATGTTAGATATTGATTTAGCACCCTTACAAGAAGGATTTACTAAATACTTACCGCTTGGCATCGTCGTCGCGGCTTTAATTACCATAGAAATGATTGCGGTTTTAGGGGCAAGTCATTTTGGTTTGGACATTGTGCCAGCACCAATCCCGCATCCCGAAGGTTATAGCAACACCAAAGAAATAGGCTTATTGCTCTACACCATTTATGTATATCCGTTTGAAATTGCGTCGGTGATTTTAACGGTAGCGATTGTGACGGCGATTACGCTGACTTTGCGTGAGAAGAAAAGTAAGTCACAAGATATCTCTAAGCAGGTCAAAGTACGTCGTGAAGATCGGGTCAGACTGGTCAAAATGACGGCAGTAAAAAAACCGCAGGAGCTTGAACCATGATTGCGCTATCAGATTTTTTGATTGTGGGCGCGTTGCTGTTCAGCCTGTCGGTGGCGGGCATTTTCATTAACCGTAAAAATATCATCATCTTATTAATGTGTATTGAGTTGATGTTATTGGCGGTCAATCTCAATTTTATTGCCTTTGCACACTTTTCTGGTGATATTGCCGGGCAAATATTTGTATTTTTTATCCTGACAGTTGCGGCGGCAGAAGCGGCTATAGGCTTAGCGATATTAGTCGTGTTATTTCGAAATCTACATACCATTAACGTCGCTGATCTCAGTAAGCTGAAAGGATAGATAATGAATCAAACTCTATTACTCAGCATCGTCCTTGCGCCATTATTAGGCAGTATTATTGCTGGTTTATTTGGCAAAAAAGTAGGTCGAGTTTGGTCGCATCGAGCAGCAGTTTATGGGGTTGCCATTGCATTTGCGTTATCGCTCTGGGTTTTAAAGTTAGTGGTTATTGATGGGGAAACCTATAACCAGCAGGTCTATCAATGGTTACAGGCTGGATCTTTAAGCCTAGAAGTCGGGTTTATGGTCGATGCGTTGACGGCGATGATGATGGTCGTAGTGACATTTGTTTCACTCATGGTTCATATTTATACCATCGGCTATATGCATGATGATGACGGTTATTCCCGTTTTTTCAGTTATATTTCTTTATTTACCTTCTCCATGTTAATGCTGGTAATGGCCAATAACTTCATGCAGTTATTTTTTGGTTGGGAAGCGGTTGGCCTAGTGTCTTATTTATTAATAGGATTTTGGTATAAAAAACCAACGGCAATATTTGCCAATTTAAAAGCCTTTTTAGTTAATCGTGTGGGTGATTTTGGATTTTTGCTAGGGATTGCTGGTGTATTAATGTATGCCGGTAGTTTGGATTATGTTGAGGTGTTTGCTCAAGCACCTGCGATATCAGAACAAAACATAGCTATTTTTTCGGGCTATGATTGGTCTGTCATGTCGCTTATTTGTATTTTGTTATTTATCGGTGCGATGGGTAAGTCAGCTCAAGTTCCGCTTCATGTTTGGTTGCCTGATTCGATGGAAGGTCCAACGCCTATTTCAGCATTGATTCACGCAGCAACGATGGTCACCGCAGGTATATTCATGGTGACGCGGATGTCGCCATTATTCGAATTTTCAGAAACAGCTTTGTCTGTTGTCCTTGTCATTGGTGCTATTACGGCTTTATTCATGGGCTTTTTAGGGCTGATTCAAAATGATATTAAACGTGTTATTGCTTATTCGACCTTATCTCAATTGGGTTATATGACAGTGGCATTGGGCGCGTCAGCTTATGCAGCGGGCGTGTTTCACTTAATGACGCATGCCTTCTTTAAAGCCTTATTATTCTTGGGTGCAGGTTCGGTGATTATGGCGATGCACCATGAACAAGATATTCGTAAGATGGGTGGATTGAAAAAATATATGCCGATCACCTATTGGACGGGGTTAATTGGTTCGTTGGCATTGATTGGTTTTCCAGGTTTTTCGGGCTTCTTTTCTAAAGACTCGATTATTGAAGCGGTACACGCATCGGATATTGCTGGTAGTAGTTTTGCTTATTTTGCTGTTGTGGTTGGCGTATTTGTCACCGCGTTATACAGTTTTCGATTATTTTTCTTAGTCTTCCATGGTAAAGAACGTTTTGAAGTTGATGAGCATCATCGACCTCATGAATCGCCTGCTGTTGTCACCGTTCCACTGATTTTATTAGCAATTCCGTCAGTCATATCTGGTTATTTGATTGGTTCAATGGCATTCGGTGATTTTTTTGGAAATGCAATTGTGGTGCATACAAATCATGATGTATTAGCCGAACATGCCGAAAATTTTCATGGCGTAGTGAATTTTATGGTGCATGGTATGACGGCGTTACCATTTTGGTTAGCGATGACGGGTGTTGCAACGGCTTATTATTTGTACATCATGCGACCTGATATTCCCGCTAAATTACAGCAACGATTCAATTGGCTGTATCGGATACTCGATAATAAATACGGCTTTGATAGTTTTAATCAAACAGTCTTTTCTGGCGGAGCAAGAGCATTGGGCAATTTGTTGTCACAAGTCGGGGATAGATTTTTAATTGATGGTTTAATCGTTAATGGGGCAGCTAAAACCGTTGGATTTACATCCAAAGTTGTCCGCCATGTTCAATCGGGTTATTTGTATCACTATGCTTTTGCAATGATTGTTGGTTTGTATTTATTGCTTGTCTTTTTTGTGGCCTAAGAAATTGAATATGATTATTGATTTTCCTTTATTAAGTCTCCTTATTTGGCTGCCAATTATAGGAGGCGTCGCTGTATTAGTGAATGGCGATAATAATCCTTGGGCGCGACCGTTATCATTATTAGTTTCTTTGCTTACTTTGGTCTTATCACTTGGTTTATATATTGGATTTGATAACACAACGTATGAAATGCAATTTGTTGAGCAGGCGCCATGGATCGCTACATTTGATATCAATTATTTTTTAGGTATTGATGGCTTTTCAATGCCATTAATTATTTTAACGGCCTTTGCTACTGTGATTGTTGTGGTGGCGGGATGGCAAGTCATTCAAATGCGACCCAGCCAATATATGGCCGCATTTTTGATTATGGAAGGGCTGATGATCGCCGTTTTTTCATCATTAGACGCAATTCTGTTCTATGTGTTTTTTGAAGCGATGCTGATCCCACTCTTTTTAGTTATCGGTATTTGGGGTGGACCAAATCGCGTTTATGCCACGATTAAGTTTTTCCTCTACACCTTATTCGGTTCAGTATTTTTACTGTTGGCACTATTGTATTTACACCATGTTGCCGGTAGTTTTTCGATATTGGATTATCATGATGTCGCACTATCAATGGAAGAACAGTTTTGGTTGTTCTTAGCCTTTTTAATTGCTTTTGCCGTTAAAGTGCCTATGTGGCCAGTCCATACTTGGTTGCCAGATGCACACGTTGAAGCACCCACCGGCGGCTCAGTTATTTTAGCGGCTATCACCTTGAAAATTGGTGGTTATGGTTTGATACGTTTTGCCTTGCCAATTACACCTGATGCAAGTTTGGCGCTCGATTGGTTAGTGATTGGTTTATCGTTAACGGCAGTAGTTTATATTGGCTTTGTTGCCTTAGTGCAAAAGGATATGAAAAAGCTCATTGCCTATTCAAGTATTGCCCATATGGGCTTCGTCACTTTAGGTTTGTTTATTGTATTTAGAATTTTTGCCAATTCATCGACCGGAAGCGGGGCAGTGTTAGCAGTAGAAGGGGCGATGGTTCAAATGATTTCTCATGGCTTTATTGCAACAGCCATGTTCCTTTGTGTGGGCGTTTTGTATGACCGCATGCACACCCGTGAAATTAGTGCTTATGGCGGCGTAGCCAATACAATGCCGATCTTTGCTGGTTTTGCCGTATTTTTTGCAATGGCAAATGCAGGATTACCTGGCACTTCAGGCTTTGTTGGTGAGTTTATGGTTATTCTCGCCGCTTTTCAGGCTAACTTCTGGTTTGCCTTTTTTGCTGCAATAACATTGATTTTAGGTGCGGCTTATTCTTTATGGATGGTAAAACGTGTCATATTTGGTGAGGTTAGCAACGATAATGTTGCTCAATTAGAAGATATAAATCGTCGTGAATTTTGGATGCTGGCATCATTAGCGATCATTATTTTGGCTATTGGTTTATGGCCTGCGCCGTTGACTGAAGTGATGCA
>LAZR01002511.1_pt1 | contig 10615 bp, 13 predicted proteins | sample 329461 | NCBI WGS metagenome assembly LAZR01 (sample SAMN03002196, study PRJNA259156) | marine sediment metagenome | biome: sea floor; feature: Hydrothermal impacted sediments; material: marine sediment; isolation source: Loki non-amplified sample from Loki's castle hydrothermal vent sediment ...
GTCTCGCGCCTATTGCAATGCACAATGCCGCAGCAGGTCCGGATCTACCCCGACCCCAAGCTGATTTCAGCAACATGGAGGATGATCAACAAGAAGCTTTGCGAGACTACATCAGAGAAACCATGGAAGAACTTCGATCCGAATAGTGAGTAACCGTTCCCGGAGCGGGCTGTTAGCTGCTCCGGGCAACAGGAATCTCACCAATTAACAGGAGGATTCCAACCTTGGTCAATATCCAAATCAATATGTGAATGAGCTGCAACCTGCTCTGCGCTTCCGACGAAGCCCGGCTTAACAGCATCAACCCGCCTTTTCTCCCTCCGGTTTCCCTGGGCAATCACCTTGTCGCCTTTCACAGCACCAATAAAGAACGTCAATCCAGAAATCAGATACCCGACAACTGCAGCCATAAACACTAAGGCGGCAATAACAACAAGCGCCTTGCTCACGCCAGTTGCCCCGAACAAGCCCACAACCCAAGCTCCAATATACAAAGACAAGGCTGCAACTGACAACTTATTAGAACGCTTCATATCAACTCCATCCAACACGACTCTGCGTAAATTTTTACAAAGAAGTTTTTCGCCTTTTCAGTAGACTTCTACCTACCCTCAAAACTTCTTTTGAATACTGTAATAATACCCCAACCACCAAAAACGCAACCCCAAGATGGACACCATTCCAAATTAAAATCACCCAGTTTGCCAACACCAAAGGGTCAAGCGGGATCACTTTTGCCACCCCGGCTAAACCGAAAAGCAGCACACCAATCGCTGATGCCAAACACAATGCTGCAAAGACTGGATACTTATTCACTATGTCCACGACCTTACTACCTCTCTGACCCAATACAATCATCATACCTGCAGTTTGAAATATGCAAGCACAAAAAAACCGCCAGGGTTAGTGGCGGTCATACGATTATTGATGATGTTCTGCGTGTCTACTCTGGGGACGCTTCAGTCATCTTCGCATTTCCACTTGAAAGCCCTCTCACGCGCCAGTTACAGAATGGGCAATCGTCGACGACTGTCTGTCGGACTGTAAAGTAGAAATAAGTTTTGCACTCGTGACATTCACGCATCGACGCCGAATAGTCTATATCGTTGCTGCGCAGAGCAGCTGCCAATGAGTACGCCTGTTGAATTGTGAATCTTTCAAAACCGTCAGAGTATATTTCCTGATCGTCACACCCACGAAAAATCGCTCCAATCTCTTTGAGATATATCGAATAGGCCTCAATCACCGATTCCAAATCGAGGTTGCGCTCCGCATCAGTGTTCAGGGAACGGTAAATGTTCATCAGAATGGACGCCTGAATATAACCCGATCGGCTATTAACAAGACCGTCAGCCATAGAACCAGGACCGGGCTGATCTTTTACTTCGATCCCCTCGTCTTTGAGTTCTTTCTTCAGGTTTCGAGCTTGGCTTTCACTTAACCCTGTAGCGTCGGTCACTACACTGGTGCGAAATCCTAATAGGTAAAGGTAACGAGCGTATATTCTGGAAACAGCGTCCTGAATACCTCGCGTCTTGCGATGTTGTTTCATACTCCCCCCCATAAAAACCAAAGCCGGAGCTGACTAATCAGTTCCGGCAATAGTGCTTACCCGGCTTGCTTAACCTTTGCCTTATACTCATTTGAGTAGGCACTGGCAGTCAGGTGCAGGCTTGATCTCAGATGGTTGTCAGAATCAAGTGCAGCTTTGATGGCTTGCTGGCTGGGGCTAAGGCTGAAAAGGAGTTTTTCAGATAAGGAGTGGATTACACGATTAAACCGATAGGCAGGGACATTTGCGATATCACGGGCCAGCGTCGCGGAAACCCCAAAGCGTCTTCCCGCTTCTTGAGGATCCAAGGCACACGCACTGTGGAGTTGCCACAACAATGCGTTAGTTATCTCCGCCATCGGATCTTCGCTAACGTCACTGTGAACCTTCTGTACCTTTTCCTCAATGTTATCGAGGAGTGAAGCTAAACTGCTATCTTGGACATTACTACCAATGTGTTTCATTGCACGCACCTTTAAGATTTTTGATCAAATATTCAAGTTTTCAATCTTTCTTGGCCGGACTATTTATCCGTTTGCGCCATGAGGTTCTGGTGGACAGCCAAAACCCTTTTACCAAACAATATTGCTCTCTCCGTATCTCCCCAAGTGTGATAGCGACCTATCCCTAATGCTTGGTTGTCGGTCGAGAGCATTGCTTCCTTTAAAACCTCTGCCGCGACTGTGAGATTGGTTTCATAGTCGAGAAGGTTTTCTGCGGATGATACTTTCTTACCTCGTGTCACCTGCCAATAGACGTTGACCTGTGCTGGCCCAACATCAATATTGTCACCGTACTTTGACGTGAACAGCTTCCAGGCCGCACGATACTCTTCCTCATCGGAGGCATATATCCGTGCGTCTTTGGCTCTTATCACGTATGGCCACGGGACGACGTTTCCGTCTCCTGTAGCTTTGCCAGACTCAACCAGAGTCAATGCGTATAGCAGGTAGGGGTCAATCTCAGCATGCAATGCTGCACTTTCGTAGACAGTCCCCCCCAGGCTGATATGCGGTTCCGCTTGCGTCACCGCTGCCATGAATAGTGCCGGAATAATGACTATAAATCGAACAAATACATTCATATTATTTGACACCTCAGGCAGAAAAATGTACGTGATTTCTTCAAGTGCATGAAATTTAAATAAAAAATATGTAATGATGACATTGTAAAACCCTGCAAAACTTCAACATACAAAGAATGATCCGGCGCTCACTGCTTCGGTTCCAACGTATTGCTTTACCGCCAGTCTGTATCGCTCTCACCAAACATTCCTTCGGCAAGGTCCAAGCGAGTGATATCGAAGGTGGAACCACCGTCCTCGTTTGCTTGCTGGAGTCGCTTTTCTTCACATGCTCGTGCCGGTACAACGTTCCCGCGCATTGCCAGCAAACCGAGATTCGCCAACAATTTCAGCCTGCCGGCCTTGCTTTGGCCTGTCTCAAGAATTTTCGACCGCAATTCCTGATATGCGCTGGACAGTCTGACGGTGACCCTTCCATTCCAGTCCGAGCTCCCTTTCCCATAATCGTGGGTGACACCTACGCGAAGATCCATTCCGGAGTCCTCAACGATCGAGCCGATACTAGCGAGGACTTTGAATCGTTCACCTTTAGAGTCCCCGTACCGCGAGAGGTGAGCATGAAGCTCACCAAACTCTGGCCCCACTTTGATGTTAATACGTTCGTTCATATCGACCCGTCCGATATCAATTACGCAGCCTTCAGGTTCTTGGCTGCGTAACCCTGCGCTGTGAGCCAATATCCTTCCGCAATCGCAGTAACAGGATTCTTGAAGGTCACGACATGCTTGCACCCTGGGAAAATCGCCCGAGCTGCCTTCTCGTACAAACTTGCGCCACCGCCGGTCAGAACGAGGATGTCCGCAACGTTATCCTGCAATGCCATATCCGTTTTCATGTCCGCGAGCGCCACCTTCGAAATTTGCTCTGCGGCCTTCTCAAGGTAGGGCGTAAAAGGGACGAACTGTCCATTTGCGAGAATTTCTGTTTCGCCTTCTCGAAGAGCTGTCTCGATGCTCTTCTTTACATTAGCCCCAGCGCCATACTCTGAACGTAGAAGTTGTGCGGCTTCGTCAATCACCCGGTACATTGCACGGATCGAAGTTCCCGAAGACTCTTTGATTAATCCCCCGTTTTTAAGCGTCACCCAATCTACCGAGAAAAAACCTGGGTCACAGACTACTGTCTGACCCATTTTGATCATCTTCGACATGTCTTTGTCGCCGGAATGCTCATAGACCATTCGCACAAATGCAGCGCTTGGCTGAGGCCGAACAACGACCTTCTTCACTGTAATCGAGCGCTTTTTGCTTACCTGGTGCTCACCTTCCATTTGCTCAACAAGTGCTTGAACCTGCTCAGGATCCTTTGCCTGTGAGACTGGAAGGCCAGTCACGAGCACATCGATCACATCACTCTCAGCCATCATCAACGCAGCCTTAAAGACGGCTTTGTACTGGTTCGTTTGTGCGTAGTCATAGTTCAGCTCACGTTGATCCTTAACAATCGACGACGGATCAATGCAGGCAAACCAGTCCTGTCCATCAATCTGGACCGGCATGCGCTCATCCTGGACATCGTTTCCAGCTTCGATGCAGTTTACGACCGGTGCGGCTCCGACAGGGCGAACCAGTGTTTTTGCTTCACTAAAGCCTTTCTCAAGCCAGCCCATTGTTTGCTTCAGCCCGCTGTAACCAACATCAATTCCCATCCCGTATGGCATTTCAAACCTCGCAGTTCATTTATATGAAAGGCCATTTTATGTGTGGTGTGGCAGATCTACCGGCTAGTTATCAGCAAAAAACGACCGTAACTTCCAAGGATGACACCGTAAAAGCGCCGAACGGCGTCAGTGCCTGTTCCTGTGTGGTTGAGGCTCTCTTAAATGACACCTCAGGAACGCCGAAAGGCGTCGCTGGCTGGAAAGGACATTGTTTCTACTCTTTCCTGACGCCAAATGGCGTTATGGGTGGTGTAGAAATGGGCATTCAGCGCTTATGCGCGAGTGACAGCGTGATTACTAATCGTGCCGCAACGCATGTCGCATCCTGGTTGATTCGCCAAAAACGGGTCTTTTCGGGGCGAAGTGCCCCTGATCCTCGATACACGGGTAATTCAAAGATCTTTGCACAAACCATGTATCAGCATTATTGCTGGTGATATGTGCTCTAAAACAACCGCTGTGCAAAGTTCTTTGTACAAAGCCTGTTTGAAGACGATATCCAGAAAGTTAGCGCACTAAAAACGCGGTAATTACACCGATCGGTGTACAAGCACTGTTTTAAACTGGCCTCCTTATTCGCGTAGCCCCATGAACAGGGCGCTGAAAATACAAAGAGATATATATGTGGAAAAGGGGTGTTTGTAATGTCTGGCTATGATGATCAGTGGTTTGAGGAGCAAGACCGCATCCTTCAGGCACAGGAGGATCTGGTCGCAGAGGAAGCTCAAGAGATGGTCGATAACTTCTGGAGCCAAATCAAAGCACGAAAGAGCCAGAACCTCAGTGAGGGGCGTATTGGGTGTAGAGCGATTCACCGTCCTGGAGGAAAAATACAGATTCTCTGGTACGAGAAGCGCTGGACGGGGCCCCAAGGTAACAAGAAGCTATTCAGCGTCGGAATAGCGCGGGGCAAGCGAAACAAATACCCGAAACAGAAGTTCGCTCGATTCACGACGTGGGAGCAAGAGCTTGCGGTTATGTTCGAGGAAGACTTTGCGCATCTCCGAGCTGCATCCGGAGCGATCAGCCAGCAACGTCAAGAAATGAGAAAAATGATGGTCGCATTAAGGGCGCTAGGATACACGGATGGAACGGGTCTATTGGAAGCCGGCAGCGTTGAGCAAAGCGAAGAATAGTTCGATATGTACAAAAAAGACGCATAAAGAACATGATAAAATAAGGGTAAGGTGATGTAATATTCAATTGCGGTATGTGTTGGACGCACATATCGCACGCATGGGATTGGACACCCTGTGCGGCTAAAAGAGCGCGGAAAGCGCCACGCACGCACATACTTTGATGGGGTCGCAAGGCCCTTTTTTTTCGCCTACGACAAAGTACGCCCTGAGTTACCTCGCAAAAACAGCACAAACCCCCGGCTGAAGACGGAATACCCCCACTAACATGTGCAGCAAGCCTAAGGAGGTGTATGCCATCAGCGCTCACCATAGCGGTTGGCGCAAACGAGGAATGCCGGATGTCCAGATTCAACCTGATGCTCGCACTAGCAGATGCACTTGAGCACCTATTGCCCCGGTTGAAATCAGCAAAGAAGATCAACTCGCGATAGGCACCGTCTTGATTGAACTTTCCCGCGCAGAGAGAAATGTTTCGAGCGTCGAATACTGGAATGCAATGGACGCCCGATATTGCGAGGCGCTGAATCGCTACGCACAAATCCGAAATGGGACATATCAACTACCGGGGCTTCGAGAGCCAGAGACTGCGCACTGGGACGAACACCAGATGGCACGGCAAGAACTCGTGCAAGTTACCGTCAGCAAACAGAGGAGAATGGTCGCATGCTGATACAGCTGATAGGGGTTTTGGCCCTGGTATTAGTGATATCCCGTGTCGTCGTAAAGGTAATCGATAGCCATGCAGAAAAAGCGAGAATTAGTACGGCCAGGGAACTGAATCAGCAGGACAGCCAGTTTTGTTCTCTTCAGACACTCACTGAAAACATCCCCCGCGACCTGATCCCGCCGACTGTATTCCGCACAGCCTTACAACAACAAACCGCGATAGCTCGACGCGTAATGTCACTACCGGACTCACCGGCTTTCTGGGCCAAAAGATACGCGAACGCGAAAGGCATAGAGCAGATGTATAGACAGGGTAAGCATGCACCTGGCCCAGCACTTTCCGAATTATCGCAACGAGATACAGCGCGACTGTGTCAAGAAGCCCTACTTCGCAATGGACGACTTATTTCAACGATGATTCCCCCGGGCACCACACAGATCATGAATGACCTCAAGGCCATGGCTGTCACGGCACGATTTCGCGTACCAGCGGAATACCACTATCAACAAGGCGTGCAGGCGTTTTCTAAACACCTTCCGAAAGAGGCCTCTTTCCATTTCCGAATGGCCCGCGAGAAGCTTGCAGGTATTGGTGTTTCGCCCATAGCGGAATGGCACGAAGCCCTGACTCGGAAAATTACCCTCAACACAGAGCGGCTTGCACAACTACAGATCGGCACGCAGAAATCCCGTCTCGAATCGGAGACAGAGGAAATGCTCTCTTGGCACAAACCAACTCAGTACGACGACTCGACCTCAAAAGAAAACATGTCACAGCACAAAGCGGGAGTTTCGTCATGACCACGCATAGCGAGCCCACGAGAAGCGTCATTGGCAGGTCTCCTCTTGAGATCGGTGGGGCCCAAGCGGTCAGCAAGCTTCCTCATGGATATGAAGGTGCTTGTCGCGTCTTCCTGGATAACCCCGATGAACATACGATTGCGGTGGTTCCCTCTCCCGCCGAGAGCTTCCGGATTGCTCGATATGCGATCGGGCCTGATGGTCATTCAACAGGCGTCTGTATTGTTCCTGCACCACATAGCGACATCACCCATCAAACCTTTCTTGATTGGTTGTGAGAGGACAGATCAGGCACTCGGACTGATTTGTTGTTAACCGCCCTCCCCCTGGAAACGCAGGCAGTAGACATCGGGCGCATTAAAACGTCAGCCATCTCTTTCAGATGTTATTCCCACCTGAGCAGAATGCTCCACGCTCCGGCGCCACACGGCGCCACGTTTATCTGGCTGACATCTTTTCGACTCTTCGCCCGATGGATTGCACTACAAGGCCAGCATGAGAGGCTTAGTCCTATGGCAACGCAGATCTCAGCGCTCATCCCGCAACGATAGTTCTGTTAGCCTACAGGGACAGCACATTACGTTGCCCGAGACATTACCCGTCCCGGTTATTAGCCATCTGGGCAATCAACATCGTTACAGCACAACAAAGCGGAAGGACGTCCATGGGGTTAGGAACAAGTGACATCTTCGAAGGGGCGTCAGAGTTATCCGATCACGAAGTTCGGGAACTGGTCAGGGCGGGCGACACGGAACAAGCACAGCTCGCTCTTGAGAGCTGGCGTGCTCACGACTCATGGGAACGTGTAATTGAGCTTGTCGGCTGTACCGACCTACCGGTGCCCGGGGAATGGGAGGCCTACCTCTACGAATTCGATGCGGTGCAGCGCGAACGCGATACCTCTGGCCACATCCCGCTCAGCTCCGATGAACGGTACCGGGCGGCACTGGACAACCTTCAGGCCCCAGCGCGGTATTACTTCTCCGGGTTTGCGAATCCAAGAGCGAACAGCGAACCGAAGCGTACCCAGTTGCGTGCATACCGAAAGCAAAGCCCCGGGCGCGAGATACTGTGGGACGTGCTTTATGCGAGCACGCTGAAGGTTCGTAACCGTGCACAGGCAGAGCGGGCCTATTCGCTTTGCCGGCCGGCGGTGAAGATGGACTGGGACACCGTCGACGCGAGTGAAACTGGCAATCTGGCACTTCTAATCTGTCTACGCTCTGCGCTGGCCACGAAAGACATTACGATGATCCGGAAGACGCTGGCGCTTCTATGGCCCCAGATATCGAACGCCGGCAGTGACGCTGACCATGCCGTTCTGGTCAATCTGCGAGCCAGCGAGGTTCCCGAATTCGATTCGACTCAAATTGATGCCTTCGGTACCGGATTAACCACGGTCTATCTTTCACGCCTATACCGGGATCTCTGCATAGGCAAAGAGCTGAATGGCCACCTCGACCAACTGGAAGAATTGCTCACCGATCGTGGCTGGGAAGACATACCAGGAGGCGCGACCGTGTCGATCCGGTTCACGCACTTCCGGGAGCCCGGCCCATGCGCTTGTGCGATTACCGATGACACCCTGTGTGACCTGATTCGCCTGCAGCAAGGTGCGCTGTCCGGGATTGAGACGCCTCAGGGTCGTCGTCTTGCGGCATTGTGTCACGCGATCGGAGGTGTGGCCTCGGCTGGGCTGGGGGAAGGCGAAACGAATGCTGATATCCGGCAGCTGACCGAAGACCAGGGAACCCACTGGGCACAGAGGGGCATTGCTCGACGAACTCTGCGCACGGGACAGCAGCACTTGCTCGGTGCCGCGCTCAAGCATCTGAAACGTGGATACGAAATGCTAGGCCTTCGCCAAAACCGGGCGGATCCGTTTGATCTGTGGCTTTGGGGTACCGACATGATTCAACAAGAACTCGGTCGGGTGCTTCAGTGGGTTTTGTCTCTGGCAGACGAAGCCGCACTCAACCAAGCGATGTGGGACGTTGTGTATCCGACCCTGAAAGAGTTGTGGGAACGGATGGACGAAGACGAGGTCGAGGCTGTCACACACACGGATGGACGCGCCGACCTGCTTGTGAAGGTGGCCAAGAGCCAGCTGCTCGATCACCGGTGCCCCGAGATGTACGACCTCCTCGAATCCCTGAGCGCCCTTGGTCGACCCCGGGAGGCCGTGTCCCTGGCCTGCACCTGCATTGAAGCGGTCGACGATCCTGACCCCCTCATCATTCACCTTGTGGAATTGGCGGTGGAAGCCTATCCGCCCAAACAGGCGCTGGAGATTATTGAGCCCTACGGCGGGCGCCTGGTGGACGACAGCGCTCGAAACGAATTCAGTGAACACGAAGAAGCGCTCATGGAGGCGATCAGCGGCGGCGCTGCAGACCCGGCGCAGCACTGGATGCTCTTTGACCCTGCCGTTCCTCCTGGGCAACGAAGGTGCTTCGCCGAACATGAACTCAGCAATGTATTCCAGCTGGGAGCCGCGGTGACCTTTCTTGCATCACCGACTGGCCAAAGCCTCCTACCTTACAAGGAGACAAACGATGAGTTCGGGATCTGGTCTGACGACTGGCCCCGCGTACTGAAGAACCTTCTCAGTCAACAACTGTTGCAGATTCGTGTTGATAGTCCGAAGGACAGCTTTACAGTTGATGGCGAGGGGCAGATCAGCTGGATACCCGCCTATGTAGAACTGGCAGTCAATCTGAGCGTTCCGGGCGACGCCGGCAAAAGTCAGTCGGGCATCATTGTCAGTTTACCGGCCATTGTTCGGCGTTATGTGCTTGAAACAAACCTCGCAGATCTCCTGTCATTCTGGAGGGCGCTTGTCCAGGGGGAAGCCGAGGCTTACTACTTCGCCTGCCTCAATCACTTCCGGTTACCGACGGAGCGCGTTGGAGATGAAACAGAGATGTTCACCGATGTGGCTGAGACCTATTCCCTGTCGGATCTGATGAACCTGATTTACAACTCGTGTCAGTCGGCAGCCGGCGAACAGAAAGCCAAAGGCCTGTCCAATCCCCATGCGCGGAACATGGCAAAGAAAATCGTGAGTAACCGGATAGAGCGGGCCCGGTCTGAGGGGTGGGACATCAAAAAAGGGTATCGAAGTGATCTTATGCCCGCATCGTACCTGGTGCTTTACTTCCGCACGGAGTTTCTGCCGCTTGGGGCGTCCATCTATGAAGAGCAGGCACCAAACGCAGAGGCGATTGCCGCGGCCCTGGACACCCTGAAGGTCACGAGTTAAGCGACCGACGGCTCATCTTGCGCCGGGAATCGATTGTCCCGGCAATTCCCGCCCTTTTTCCTCCCTATCTCTCGGAAGGCCCCCGTTCTAACGGTGTAATCTCGGCAAAGGTAAAATTCCGCAAGTTTGCCAAGGTCAGCAGGGAACCGTCACTGAGCCTTGCCGGTAGTCCGGCCGACCCGGTTTCGCTTTCAGGGCATCAGATAAGGAATGTCACACCGAGACATACCGAACCCGTTCCGGGGCCCTTGGTTGCATCAGGATCAACCCATGAGACGCTGGCCATAACCATGGGGATGAACAGGAAGACGAAGATGGACGCTCTCAAAACACTGGAAACCGAGTTGTACGGCCGATGGTCGCCGGCTCTGCGATTGGCAGGGGTGGCGCTCGTTGCAGCCGCCACGATCTATCTCTACTGGGATATGCACTACGGCTTCACCCTTTTGGG
>LAZR01002512.1_pt1 | contig 10615 bp, 12 predicted proteins | sample 329461 | NCBI WGS metagenome assembly LAZR01 (sample SAMN03002196, study PRJNA259156) | marine sediment metagenome | biome: sea floor; feature: Hydrothermal impacted sediments; material: marine sediment; isolation source: Loki non-amplified sample from Loki's castle hydrothermal vent sediment ...
CTCATTGTGAAACTATAAGAAAACACTACATTGTTCAGAAACGTGTATAATTGCAAGAATTTTTCAATGATACTTTCCACTATTTTCATTTTATTCTTTAATGAATTTTTTCCGGTCAATTTTCCTTTAAATTATTTTAGCAGAATACAAAATAATTATGAATCATAGAAAGAGATTTACTTTAGGATTATTAATTGGCATTATTTGTTTAAATGACGGAATCGAGCAGCCCTCTAAGGGATATGCCACATTTTTGATTGCTTCCCTTACCGGCAGTATAATTGTGGTTTCTTCATTAACAATAAAAAAAATTTACCACTATTTTTCTCGGTAAAACTATTTTTTTCTATTTTTTTTTTTTAGTCTTTCTATCCTGGTTTCAAGAATTGTTTTTGATTTTTCCTTTAAATATTACTAGTGCAAATATGTATTATGACAATTGCTTTAATAAAAATATCGTGTGTAAATGACAGACTTGTTCCACTAGGACTTGCATGCCTTCAGGCATACTTAAAGGAGCACTCTATTGATGTCAAAGTACTTAACTTCAGAGCGACAGAATATTCACTTCCAAAAATAGCTTCTGACCCGTTAATTCAGTTAAAGCCCCCTAAGTTCGTTATGAATCATCAAGATTTCCCACTTTTAGTCATGATAATTGATACGTTACTATTTAGAGGAAATGTTAACTTTGTTGAGGGAATATTTCCTGACTTAATAGAAGATTATGCAAATAGACTCTGTGAACCCTCTGGGACAACACGAGAGCGGTTTGAATCGATTTTGCACTACATTAGAAATATCCTTCTTGAGATTAACACCGATTTTACTACCGTTGGCTTTTCAATAGATTATCTAAACGTGGTGGAGTCCGTAATCTGTTCTACACTTCTGAGATTGGCAAATCCTACCATTAAGATTATCTGGGGAGGTCCAACTATTACCCAATCGTATGAATCGTATAAATTATGGTTAAAAAGGGGGATTGTAGACGGGTTGATTATTGGAGAAGGAGAAACGCCTTTATTGGAAATTGCAAAAAATGGTGATTTATCAAAAATACCAGGAGTTATGACAATGAAAAATGATGAAAAAGATAATGAAATATTTTTTTACTCCCCTGGAATCCAACTGGAACTCGATTCACTTCCAACACCTGATTATGCAGACTTACCCTTAGATACCTACTACCAAATCGCTTCTGTGTATCGTTCAAGAGGTTGTACGAACCGATGCAAATTCTGCGCGGAATGGAAGCTCTTTGGAAAGCGTTTCCGCGTCCGTTCAGTAGAAAAAGTGGTGGAGGACATAAAAACAATAATTAGAGATCATCATCCGGGATATATTATTTTTGGAGAATCGCTTATTAATGATGAACTCGAATATTTTGAGAATTTATGCGATGCGATGGTTGAGGAGAATTTCAGTGTACAATTTGGAACTCACTTTAGAGCAAATATCACCTTGGAACTTGCTAAAAAGGCTAAAAAAGCAGGATTTAACGATGCGTGGATTGGAGTAGAAGCCCTTAATGATACAGATCTTAAGGAGATGAATAAAGGGACAACGATAAATCAAAATATTACGACTATAACAAACTTTGCCACAGCTGGAGTAAATGTTATTGCCATGCTTGTTGTGGGTTTTAGTAAAATCGATGAAGAAGAGAAAAATTGCAGCAACATAGAGGGTACTATAGACTACTTTTCAAAATTTAAAATAACAAACAATGAAGGCAATGAACAACCTCTATTAATTCAATGGAGACCAGCCCCAATGTTTCTTGTACCCGGTTCATTAAATTATAGTGAAAATAAAGAGACTACTACACGACCATGGAGTAGCACTGTTATTTCCGAAGGAAACGAATTATTTATTCAAGGACTTGAGTTAGAGCTTTCGGATATTCCTTATGAATTTGATAGACCGATCCCAGATGAAAAAATTGGCGGATTTATGAAACGAATTCAAAAAGCTGACAGAGAAGCAGGGTTTGCTATAGGAGGAATAGCGCAACACGTCATAAGCTATATGGTGGAAGATCGGAGAAATAAAAGGAGTCGGCGTAAAGAAGAGAGGATAGGGGTAATTGCTCAAAGATTCGAAGCGAAAAAGGACATAAAATATTGTTAAGGGAGAAAGAATTATTTTTGCTTCTTCTTTATTAAGAATTCTATCCATAAAAGGTAAATCTGAAATTATTCATAGGTCATTGATTAATCAGACATAGGGTTTCTTCAAATCAAGCAAAAATCAGTATTATCCCTCCCAGAAGTTATAGCCGACTTAAAATATATTAGATTTTTTCTAATCTAATAATGAGCTTGTTGGAATAATAAAAGAGATGTCTATATCTGGCTCTAACCTGGTTTTAAAATATCAACTGGAATGACATCCTTCAGGTTCAGTTCCAATTTTTTAACTACATAATGTCTAATAGTTACGCCAAAACTCCCTTTTCCCATCTTTTTTAAAGGTCTTGCAAATTCTGCTAATTGTTCGCCTTTATTATCTAGAATTCTAATCGTAACAAGATCTTTAACACTCAAATCTAGTTTAAGTAAAATAGCAGGCTGTATAGTAAATCCCAATGTTCCTCCCGATTCTGTTAGCTGGATCATATCCTTCATATAATTCTCAACCAATTCACTGAGAAAAATTGTGGATATTAAATAAAATTCTTTGATACCTAAAAAGATTTTATATTAAACATAGATATGAATAACATTTAAAGGTTAAATTAGAGTTTAGATTTCATCAACAGTAAACTAAAAGAATCTAGTTATCATCATAATTAGTTAGACTTCATAATAATAAACTCATAAAAAAGATAAAATAAAACATATAATATTATAAATTATTCTTAAAACTCATAATAAATCCTTAGAAATAAACTAAAAGAAACTAAATATTTAAATATTAAATTTTCCATTTCAATAATAATGTCCATAACTTCAAATTTGTCAATGAAAAAACAATTGGAACTTACAGGTTCTGAGATTCTCAATATTAAGAAATAAATTGAGATTAAAGTTAAGAAAAATTGAATCATTTTGAAAGCCGATTTGTTAAAAATTATTATTACATCCAGATGAAAAGTAATTATTTGGCTCTTTAAGAAAAAAGAGAAAGGACGTTTATTAATACTGCTTCATAAAATACCCAAAGATCAAATATTCAGGATTTTTTTGAAGAAAAATATAGATTTTAAATGATTGTGAAAAAATGAAATGAAAAAACATCAGGTTGAAACAAAGATATTTGAATTTATTTTCGATATTCTTTGCTTTCAGGAAAGCCAACTTTCTTTAATTAAAATCCAAGGCATCCCTAGGCAAAGAATATGCTGTTCTTGTAATAATGAGATAGATTTAACTGATTTTGTTATTGTACGAATTGGCATACGCTTAAAGGGGGATAAGATTGTGAGCCAGAATGTTGAAATTGAACCCTATTGCAGTAATTGTATTAGAATTTGTGTTACACGGTCTCAGAAAAAGCATGCAGAACATAAAGTAGGAGCTTCAGGCAAAATCTGCACTTTTTTCTTTAAATAGAATTGATAAGAGAAGAAATTAACAAAAAATAAACCATGACTCCTACCAAACACCCTGGATTTTTGTCTTTTGGTAGTGTAAGGAATTACACTATGATTTCGCCCTCATCTTGTTTTTCGCTTTTAACGCTCTCTTGCGTTCGGTTGGTAGGAGTCACTTTATACTTAAAATGTGATAATATAAAAATGGTTTCTGTGTAATATTTGAATAAATTATAAAAAAAACGGTAGTAAACATGGTAGAAAAAAAGAAAGGAAGGGCTAATAAAGGGCAGAGGGTGGAAAAATATAACAATATATGAAGGAATTATGAGGAATACGTTATATGGGGAAAAAAAATAAGGTAATTTTTATGGGTGGTGAAGAATTAACTAAAGGCATCGCGGAAAAGCCTACTTTATCAGGTAAGAATTATTTTGATACCCTTTACAAGACAGTATCAATGCAAGTTCCTTTAAATAAGATTGCACTCAATCCCCAGCAGAGAATTCGTGTGGAATGTGGTGACTATGCGGTTCATCCAAAATACATCGCATTAAAAGAATCAATGGGTGTTTTTGGCCTCTTGCACTCTATTACATTGAAGCAATTGGATAGTTCCTATAGGCTACTAGCCGGGTTTTATCGATTTTGCGGGGCTGTAGATTTGGGATGGTTAACAATTGAATCAAAAATCTTTCCAGCTCATGTTTCGAAATATGATGAATTTCTTATTGAACTCCTTGAAAATATTAATCGAAGGAACTTTACTAGTTATGAGGTTTATGCAGGCATTGGTCACGCCAAAGCTCTATATGAAAAAGCGCATCCAGAGACAAGTAGAGGAAAGTACAATCGCTTCATACAGAATAATCAAGAACGCAAAAGCATAACTGCACCGAATGCAGTTATAGTCACTTCAAAGAAAAAATTAGACTCTTTTGTAAAGCATAACGCAAAGCTTTTTGGAATGGCAGAAAGGACTTTATTCAATAAAACCCGAATAGCAGAAGCAATTCTTAGTAATAAATTCAAAGATAAAACGATAGAGTTGTTAAAACAAGAGAAAATCTCGCAAACCCAACTTTTACAATTATTAAAAAAAAGAGAAAGTGAAAAAGATATAAAAAATAATTCGGGTGAAGATTTCACTGAATCAGCTGTTAATTCACTTTTGTTTAATCCCCCTAAAGTTGCTAATAAAAAAGATCGTGAAAATAATAAGAATCTAATTGCAGAACCTTATCTGCCACCCCAAATGAATGCTCCACTATCAATTCATGATGAAAAACTAGAAAATGTGCAAGAACCATCAACGAATAATAGCAAGAATAATCGTAAAAATCAAAGGATGGCTCTCAAAAACAGCAAGGAGGATATGATAAAAATATATGATAACTCAAATATGATCGTTCAATTGAACACTTCAATTCGTGAGGGAAAAGGAATTACTAATAACCTACAGCATAACCGTTCCCAAAATGAAAAAGAAACCAATGCAAAATGTAAGTCTTGCTTCAAGGCACATGTTTTTATTATAGAATGCCCTCATTGTGATATCATAGCTAAGTGCGAAAGCTGTGGAAAACCCCTCTTTATTGTTATCTGTCAAGATGACGTTATCAAAAGAATACCAAGATATCGAAATCCTCATTTAGAAAAATGCATACATGCTCCACCTCATTTTTAATAATAATTTCAAATTGAAAGTAAAAAAAAAGGTTTGTTATATCTTGGTATTTGAAATCTAAACCTACAGATTTTAAAAGCTTGAAGTGATTTACTGAACAGTTAGAAGGATTTATGGAAAAGAGCTGTCTAACAGAGAAATTGCTTAAGAATGTCTCTAGAGGCTTATATTCTGTCATCATACCATAAAAAGTCTAGAGATAGAGCTTTTGGATATTTCCCATGAATTTGATAGACCGATCCCAGACAAAAGAGTAGGTGGATTAGCAAGACGAATTCAAAAAGCTGACAGAGAAGCGGGATTTGCCATTGGAGGTATAGCACAACATGTGATAACATCAATGGTTGAGTCTCGTAAAAACCAAAGGAATAAACGCAAAGTAGAGAGGATAGGGGCAATTGCTCAGCGATTCGAAGCAAAGAAGAATGTGTTATCTTAATAAATTTATTTTATTTTTTTCTTTAAAAACGATACAAATAATTAATTATGATAAGTATGACTGAAAATGACAATTATACATATGACCAAAAACCTTGGCATTGGACCGAGACTGACCTTTCAATAGATTCAATATTAAGAAAAAGTGCCGGTATTCGTCGAATTCGAAATAAACTAAAAGAAAAGAAGAGAAAATACAAACCTGAATTTATAAGGTTCGTACCATAATTAACCCCATTCTATTTTTTTTATATGAAGATGGTTCATTATTTTATTTATCTGGGTTTAAAGTTAGTAATCAAGATACCATAATAATACCAATATTAAATAGTCACCTTTCTTACATTAATCTATGTCGAAATGTCCATATTGTAGTAAAGATCTTCATCTAGATGATTTTTTTGAAACTTCTAAGAGAGAGACTAAAAAAGGTAAAATAAAAATAAGTTGGGGAAAGTTTAAAGGAGAACATAAAAGATTTTCGCCTTATTCTAAAATGTGGGCTTGCCCATCATGTGACACTATTTTAGGTTTTTCGGAATGGAATGCAGGGAGTTAAAACTTTTACCCCATAGTGTAGTATAATACGAGTTTGCAAGAATTTTATTTGAAAATCGATTGGTGGTCTCTCTTTTTATAGCGTTTTTGATAATAATATCTCCTATTAGTTTTATAGGGTTTTTCTGGTCTTTTTAAAAAACACTCGGTGCAATACACAGTGATTATTGGACTGTCAAATAGATCACGACCACGCTCGTTATCAATTGTGGGGTTCTCTCGTAAAAATCCTTGGAATGGTATTTCCTTTTCACAATCTCCGCATTTTCTGGTGTGCAGTTGTTTCTTAGTCATAATTTTCTCTTTTTTTTTCCTAAGCTAAATGGTATTAGACAGTATCAAAGGAAGTTGAACTCTAAATCCTATTGAACTGATACTTTTTACACTTAATTTTGGCTTTATTTTACTGAGATTTATAATTAATAATTCCTATTTGATATACGTGTTAATTTTACTGAAAATTTATAAGAGAAAAATGGCAATATATATGTATGAACGTACAGTATATATCTCCACTTTCAGATTTGGAAGTTGAGTTAAGACCACTTTTCTCTAATGAATATATGCTAGCCTTTTTTAAAAAGTTTTGTGATGCTATCCAATCTCGAATGTGGGGGTTCAAAAGGGGAAGAAATGCGAGATATGAAGCTGGTGACTTTCTTAGAGTTTTTTTTTATTCCGAAATTACCGGAAGATCTATAAAAAGCGCCAGTGAAAGGTTGAATAGGTTCTATATGCATAAAAAGAAAGGAAAACAGAGAATCTATGCAGATGGGCGTAAAAAACGAGAAATTCCGCACCAAACTGATGTAAATAAGTATCTAAGGAAGATTGGATACAAAAAAGCACGAAATATTTTGCGTGAGTGTTTATTCTCTCAAATTAAAGAAGCATTAGATTTGAACCTTATCTCCCGAAAGGTAAATGTTCTAATTGATTTTACAGAGCATCCATACTATGGAAAAAGAGATGATAAAATGATTAAAGGGACAAATCGGCAGAAAAGCACGAAGAAAATGCGTCATTATTTAGGGTTTTCGATTTTATCACGGGGGATTCAGCTCTTTGCAGGCTTAGAGCAAATCGCAAAAGGGCAATCAAAAATTCCCATAATCATTAAATTTCTCGATTCTGTGCTCGACTTGGGATTCGAGTTAAATTTTGTGATAATGGATAGGGAATTTTATCGAGTAGAACTTTTAGACGAAATTAAGGGAATGAAAGGCAATGTATTGATTCCTGCTAAATCATACAAAAAGATTAAGAAAATAATCGAAGAATACCTGAAAGAGACCGGGAAAAGAGTAAGAATGTATACGTTTTCAAGTGCTCCTGGTGCCAAATGTCGATTTTTTCAGAATGTCTATTTGGTATTAAATGCAAAAAAAGGATATTCTTTACTTGAGGTCAAACGAGACTTTCAAAAAGGTATATTAACCCTGAGCGATGCTTCAAAGCTCATCTATGCTATTATGACAACCCAGAAACCGAGAGGTAAATCCAGCTCTTGGGCGTCCCGCACTTCACGATTTTATAAAAAAAGATGGAATATTGAGACGGGATTTTCCGACTTAAATCGGATGGGTCGTAGATGGAAATCTAAATACGACAATACAAGATATTTGGACATGTTAGTTCGGATGCTTCTCTATAATTCGTGGAAGATAAACGGAGCGTATCTCAAAAAAAGTCGAAAAATAAGAAGTAAATCTTTTGAGTGGACCTTACAGGATAATCAGGATGCCATGGTTGAGATATTTTTGATGTCGTAAAATAAGATACCACATATTCACATTAAGGAGAGAATTATGTCGAATCAAAAAAAAGTAAAAATAAAGAATAAAAAAATACTTCATTAGATACTGTATTAGAAAAGACTCTAATTTTAGTTTTGTTAATCTTTCTCTATACCCACTTATCAAGAGTCCTATTCTTCGGAGATATTTTCAGCCCCCTTTTAGGTTTTAAGGGAGTTCTTTTTATCAACCGGTTTTCTGGGAGTGACGGATGCTGGATAAGTTTATATTCGATATATCTCTCCTTGTCTTCTATCAATATCAAAACACTCCCAAAATGTGTTAAAGCAGTCCCTCCCACAGGTTTGGTCCTTGAGTTCTCGTGTAAAGGAGCAGTGAGAATGATAAGAGGGTTACTCTTTGATATTGTTCTTTTTATACCGGCAATTGCTTTTAATAGTTCTTCAAACGTTTTTTTTTCATAATCAGGCCATAATGTTGTAATTCCTGAGACCAATACGATCCTAATTTTTTCTGAGTTTTCTAACTCGTTTAGATTATTTTCCAATGTTTCAATCATTTGTTCGTAGGTAAATGCCCGAGAGATAAAGATGTGATCAAGAACTTTTTTGGGAGATAATCCCCAGGTTGCTGCAAGGCTCGAAACTCGATAGGGGTTAAATCTATTATTCCCGTCAATAAAGACTACTTTTTCCTTAAAACCATATTTTTTAAAAGATGCTACTGACAGTCGTAGCAAAATATCGGTAATAATTTTTAGGTCTCCATACACTAAATATAATAGATCTTGACGAAACCCTCCTTTCAGCAACAAATCAAGCTTCTCTTCTCCGCTCGGATATATCGGTACTATGTTTTTAGCGTTGAATTCATCATAACCTGATTTAAGTTTCATTCCATTAATAGATAAAAATACCATATTTTAAAATGAGAAGTGAGTTTATGATTTTTGATATATCCATTTGAAATAAAGATAATTAAGGTATAATAGAGCTTTTACTTTTAGGTTTTATATTAGCTAATCAGGATGCAAATCTAGTCTAAAATCTAACTAAAGATTTAAACTAAACTAAAAATACCAAATTGATTCTGTTTATCGTTCAAAACTCCTGTTATTTATATAAAGGTAATTTAAGAATAATCGTCTGTGGAATATTAGGTGTTTTATTTTTCACATAGTTCGAGATTAGCAATTATGTAACACCTATGTAATACGATATTCTATAAACCAATATAAGTGTTAACTCGTAGAGACAAAAGTTTTCAAAACAATTATGAGATTGAAAAAAAAGGTACTAATTGTTGGTAATGACCTTGAATTGATTAGTTTATCTGAAAAAAGGTTTAAGCTTTGGGGTTATGAAACAATAACTTGTTTTGGTGAGCAGGAAGCTCTTAAACTTCAACGTTCCGAAGGAGAGACTATTGGAAGTGTTTTTTACCCAACAAGGAGTAAGCTTCCATTGAATTAAAAATTGACATTAATACTGCAATAAAAAAGAAATAGAAGCTAATTGACGATTTTTAGAAATACTAAACCCAGTTATCGGGAGTAGTGTTTTTAGGAGACAGTCCTTCTTATATTAGCAATACCAATATTTCGTGGCTATTTTTGTTTTGGAACCATTTTAATCGTAGTTTCTATCTTCTTCCGTAGCATAGAAATTGCAATCGCACTGCTTACTTGTTGGTTCTGGATAAAATCAATTATTGTATTCTCATCAATATTGTTAACATCGATATTTTCAACAATTTTCTCAATTTCATTTTCAATATCAGCTACATTCTTTTCTATCGCTTTCCCGATCTTCCTGTGAATGCCCCACACTGTTAAGAACCTTCGCTCGACAGGATTAGAAGGAATCTTTAGTTTTTTAATTTTATCACGGACAGATTTTCTGATTAAGTCTGAAACGGTTTTAAACTCTGTAAGATCCACATAATGCTGATATAAAGCAATTACCTCAGGAAGGACTCGGATTGTTAACTTTTCCGCTTTTGGTTTTCCTACGTTCTCCTTTTCCAGAAGATTATTGAGCTTTTTTAAAACCCCAATATTTAATGCAACCACTTTTTCTTCTACCATAAGATTTTATTTGTGAAAGCCAAATATAAAATTTGTTCGCGTAAGTACAAATAAAATAACTGTATTGACATTTTTTACAAATCTTGCAATCCCCTCTTTTTTTTTATCTCAAATTTGTGTGTAATATCATGAGTATTCGAGCATAGTAACATTGGATAGAGATATTATATACAAGCTCCTACCAGCAGAAATTTCTTGGATTGAGTTGGATAGGGTACGGTATATCAATTAATTAGGGGAAACTTTTTTCTTGTCTTCTCTGCTATTATTATTATATCGAGTACTCCTTTCCTTGTTCTTGCTCATAATTATACTCTTGTTTAGATTTCTTCACTCGTAATTTCATAATCCTTATCCTTTAAATAATCAATTTTAGAATAGTACTGTGAGTTTTGAAAGTCAATAATTGGTATATTGAAACTACCCGAGCTCCGCCAAAACTGTCTGTATATCTCTTCTATGTACACAAATTGCTGAAAACCGCAGAGGTTATTAATAGAAAGTCAATTTTGAAAATCAGAACTCTCATATATTTTTTATCAGAGTAAGAG
>LAZR01002513.1_pt1 | contig 10613 bp, 13 predicted proteins | sample 329461 | NCBI WGS metagenome assembly LAZR01 (sample SAMN03002196, study PRJNA259156) | marine sediment metagenome | biome: sea floor; feature: Hydrothermal impacted sediments; material: marine sediment; isolation source: Loki non-amplified sample from Loki's castle hydrothermal vent sediment ...
CTATAACAGAGGGTACGGGCTTAGGCAAGGAAGCCAAGGAGTATATGGATAAAGGCGAACTTGTTCCCGACGTGGTTGTGATAGGTATAGTTAAGGAAACGCTAAAGAAGCCCGATACGAAAAACGGCTTTTTATTAGATGGTTTTCCAAGGACTGTGCCGCAGGCCGAGGCTTTGGATGAAGCCCTAAAAGAACTCGGAAAAGAACTCGATGCGGTTATTAACATTAACGTTAGTGATGAAGAAATAATGACCAGACTTACCGGCAGGCGGGTATGTACAAAGTGTGGAGAAGTCTATCACGTAGCTCTTGATCCGCCTAAAATGGAAGGATTTTGTGATATTTGTCAAAGCCCAATAGAGCAACGTTCTGACGACACGGTTGAGACCGTAAAAAAACGGTTAGAAGTATATAAAGAACAAACCCAGCCGTTGATCAACTATTATGAAGCGAAAGGCAAGCTGCGCGTAGTAAACGGAGAGCAGACTCCCAAAGCTGTTTTTGATGAGATCAAAAGCGCGATTCAAGGTGATGATTAGTGATAATTAGCAAATCTGCTGAAGAGCTGGCTTTAATGAAACATGCCGGCCGGATCGTAGCCCTTGTTCTTTGTGAGCTGGGAAATTTCTCCAAGCCAGGAGTGAACACAAAACAGCTGGATGATTTAGCTAAAAAGATTATAAAAGAGGAGGGAGCCGAACCCGCTTTTTTAGGTTACAAAGGTTTTCCCTGCTCTGTCTGTACTTCGCTAAATGAGCAAGTAGTTCACGGTATACCGGGAAAAAGAGTCTTAAAGTCCGGCGACTTGTTGAGTCTTGATGTCGGGGTAAAACACGAAGGATACTATGCGGATGCGGCAGTGACTGTAGGCATAGGTGAAATAGAAAGAGAAGCCCAAAACTTGGCAAAAGTGGCACGACAAGCTTTATCTGACGGAATCGAGCATGCAAGGGCAGGTAACAAGCTCCATGATATTTCTGCTGCAATAGAAAGAAGAGCACAGAGTCACGGATATTCGGTGGTGAGAGATTTTGTAGGGCACGGGATAGGTCAGAAAATGCATGAGGATCCGCAGATACCTAATTTCGGGGAATCGGGAACCGGCCCCGTACTAAAAGAAGGTATGGTATTGGCTTTGGAGCCGATGGTTAATGCAGGCGGTTTTGACGTAAAAATACTAGAGGATAAATGGACCGTTGTGACAGCTGACAGCAAGCTAAGTGCCCATTTTGAGCACACTGTGGCTATCACTGCTGATGGTCCTGAAATATTGACTAAGCTCTAGACTATTTTAGGCGTTTTTGTTATTATTAGGTTTTGCAATTAAAGCAGAGTCCTTAAGCAAAAGCTTAATGCATAAACGGAGGTTTTTTGGCCGAAAAAGAGAAGGCAATTGAAGTAGAAGGCAAGGTTCTAGAGGCTTTGCCTAATGCTATGTTCAAGGTAGAGCTGGATAACGGACACGAGATCTTAGCTCACATCTCTGGAAAGATGCGGATGTACTACATTCGGATTTTGCCCGGAGACAGGGTAAAAGTTGAGATGTCGCCTTACGATTTGACCAGGGGCCGAATAACTTACAGGGAAAAATAGGAAAAAATGAAAGTACAACCATCTGTAAAAAAGATATGTGAAAATTGTAAAATAATCCGCAGAAAGCAGCGGGTAATGGTGATATGCAGTAATCCTCGCCACAAGCAACGGCAAGGTAAATAAAGAAAGGATGCATATGGCTAGGGGTTGGCATGATTTCCAAGACCGAGTTTGAGTATTTATGGCGAGAATAGCAGGGATTGATTTACCCAGAGAAAAAATTATAGAGATTTCGTTGACGTATATCCACGGCATTGGTTTAAGCCAGAGCAAGCGGATTTTAAAAGAGAACAATGTAAAAGGTGATACGCGGACAAAAGATCTTACCGAAGACGAATTACTCAAGATAAGAGAATTTATCGATAAAGAACTAAAAGTCGAAGGTGACTTACGCCGGGAAGTATCTCAAAATATAAAACGCTTAATGGAGATCGCAAGTTATCGTGGCATGCGCCATCGAAAGAGCTTGCCGGTGCGCGGCCAAAGAACGCATACCAATGCCCGCACACGAAAGGGCCCGAAACCTAGCGTTGGTGCCCGTAAAAAGCAAAGCGTTAGATCTTAATTTGTACATTAATTTCAAAAGGAACTGATGATTTATGGCTGAAAAAACTGTAAAAAAGAGCAAAAAGAAAGAGAAAAAGAAAATATCTTTTGCTCAGGCACATATTAGGTCAAGTTTTAATAATACGATGATAGCGATCACTGATACTGAAGGTAACGTTTTGGCTTGGGATAGCGCAGGAACCGTAGGATTCAAGGGTTCAAGAAAGGGTACTCCTTTTGCTGCGCAAGTAGCCGCAGAGTCGGTAGCAAAAAAAGCGAAAGAGTTTGGAGTGCAGCGAGTAGAAGTATTTACTAAAGGTCCCGGTTCAGGTCGAGATACGGCTATTAAGACTTTGCAATCAAATGGGATAAATGTAGGCAATATTGTGGATAAGACACCGGTACCCTATAACGGACCAAGGTTAAAGAAGAGAAGGAGAGTTTAAGGAATTTATGGCTAGATATAAGGACGCTGTTTGTAAACTGTGCAGACGAGAACGCGAAAAGCTCTTTTTAAAGGGTCAAAAATGCGTATCCGAAAAGTGTCCTGTTGAAAAAAAGCCATATCCGCCCGGCGAACATGGTCAGAGGCGTGTAAAGGAAACACAGTATCTTATCCAACTAAGAGAAAAGCAAAAAGCTAAGAACTCATACGGTGTACTGGAAAAACAGTTTAGACGTTATTACGAGATTGCAGCACGTAAAAAAGGTATCACTGGTGAAAACCTGCTTCAACTGTTAGAGAGCCGGTTGGATAATATTATTTACAGAGCTGGTTTTGCAGCGTCGCGGGCAGATGCCAGGCAATTAGTAAGGCACAATCATGTGAAAGTTAACGATGGCAGAGTCAACATCCCATCTTACCTGACAAAGGAAGGCGATGTTGTTGCAATCGTCGATAAAAGTAAAGAACTATTAAGAATTCAAAGCTTTTTAAATAATAAAGCGAGACAGGAAATACCCGACTGGTTGAGAGTAGATGATCAGAAACTTACAGTGCAGATAAACTATCTGCCTGCACGCGATGATATTGCTTTTCCGGTCAAAGAACAATTGATTGTTGAGCTTTATAGTAAATAAGAACAGTTAATAGATAATGGTTGACGGTTGACTGTAGTTAAATCAACTAACAACAAAACATTTGGAGGGAATTAAATGATCGAAGTTTTAAAACCAGCTGTTACAAAAAATGCCGAGGAAGATTATTCTAAGCAGTTTATTTTTGAGCCTTTAGAAAGGGGCTTCGGCTATACATTTGGAAATTCTTTGCGTCGCGTTTTGCTATCCTCGCTTCCGGGGGCAGCCGTGACTACGGTTAAGGTAAACGGAGTTCAGCACGAATTTTCAACGGTAAAAGGCGTCAAGGAAGACGTGGTTGATATTTTGATGAATATTAAAAACCTGGTAATAAGGCTTCATTCTGAAGAGCCTGCGACAATTCATCTAAAAGCAAAGGGTGCAAAAAAGATAACCGCGGCGGATTTTGAACTGCCCTCAGATGTTGAGATAGTAAATACTGACCAGGAAATAGCTAATCTTAACAAGGACGGCAAACTTGATATTGAGTGCGTCGTAGAGCATGGAAGAGGATATGTTACTGCTGAAGCCAATAAATCTGGCTCAATGCCCATCGGTACGATAGCCGTAGACTCGTTATTTTCTCCTGTAAAAAGAGTCAGTTATAACGTAGAGAACACGCGGGTCGGACAAAAGACAGACTATGACAAGCTGAGCCTGAACGTAGTGACAAACGGTAGCGTTGAGCCCGAAGAAGCGCTGGCGATGGCGTCAAAGATCATCAATGAACACATGAACTTGTTAATCGATGAGGTAACGGCTCAGGAAGAGTCTATCTTCGTTGCCGAAGAGACGGAAGATTTGGAACGCTTTAACATGACGGTAGAAGACATGGATCTGAGTGTTCGTTCTTTTAATTGTCTCAAGAAAGCTTCTATTGATACTTTGGGTCAATTAGTTGACACCAAGGAAAGTGAACTCATGGCCGTGAAGAACTTCGGCAAAAAGTCCATCGAAGAGATAAAGCAAAAGCTTGAAGATATGGAATTAGGTCTTAAGGACGAAGAATAAATGAGACATGCTGTTAGGGGACGCAAGCTAGGAACAGATGCCAGCCACAGAAAGGCGATGCTCCAGATTCTGGCTGCGCAGGTCATAAAGCACGAGAAGGTGAAGACTACCGAAGCTAAGGCGAAGGAAGTGCGAACTCTTGTGGATAATTTGATCACGATGGGCAAAAAAGGTGATTTAGCTAATCGTAGAAGAGCTCAGTCTATTGTTAAAGACAAAGAGATAACCAAGAAACTATTTGCAGAACTGGCCGAACGTTATAAAGAGCGTGATGGTGGCTACAACAGGATCTTGAAGCTAGGTTTTCGCAAAGGTGATAAAGCGCCGGTTTCGCAAATAGAATTAGTTTAAGCTTTCCTTAATATGAAAATTACACTGTAGCGACCACCTGGTCGCTACTTTTTTATACCGATTATTTGTTGTATGTTTTACATGGAGAATTGTTAACCCGGTAGGACTACCAGGGCAAACAATAATTAAAAACAATAGTTATGATTAAAATAAAAGATGTCAGTTTTAATTACAATAAGGACCAGGATAGTGAGACCAAAGCTCTTTCAAAAATCGATCTCACTATTAAAAAGGACGAATTTGTAAGCATTATCGGTCTTAACGGTAGTGGAAAATCAACTTTGTCTCACATGCTAAATGGTCTGTTAAAGCCTCAGCAGGGCGAAGTCCTTGTAGACGGTATCTCGACAGCAGATGATGACAACATGTTTGCCATCAGGCAAAAAGTTGGACTCTTGTTTCAAAATCCTGACAATCAGATAATAGCGACTATCGTTGAAGAGGACATTGCATTCGGACCGGAAAATATAGGGGTTGAGCGAGATGAGATTCACAAACGGATTGAAGATTCTTTGAAGGCGGTTGGAATGGAGGCCTATAGGAGACATGAGCCACATGCATTGTCGGCAGGTCAAAAACAAAAGATCGCCATTGCCGGTGTGCTAGCCATGAGGCCCGAATATTTGGTATTTGACGAACCGACCTCTTATTTAGATCCGGCAGGTCGTAGAAACTTAATGCTTCTTTTAAAGGAACTAAATACAGAACAAGGAGTTGCAATCATTAACGTGACTCACTTTCCCGAACAACTATTTTATGGTCAGCGTGTAGTTGCTATGCACGAGGGCTCTATCGTATTTGACGGTAAGGTCGCACAGTTTTTTGAAAATAAGGAAGCGCTCGCGCTTACCGGAATTGAGACACCTCTTTGGCTGCAGCTAAAAGATAGATTTGAGATTTATCACGAAGGGCTAGAGCAAGCCGATTCCAACGAGAAGCTGGGTGATATATTGTGCTCATTAAGCTAAGCAACGGAAATATTTCTTATATGACGTCAACGCCTTTTGAGGCGAAGGCAGTGCAAAACATCACCTTTGAGCTGGGTGCGCATGAGTCTGTAGGGATAATCGGACCTACCGGTAGCGGAAAGTCTACTTTAGGCCAAGCTCTGGCGGGATTAATGCCTCTTGATTCAGGGAGCTTGCACATCAACGATAGGCAGGTACCTGATGAGCTAATGGTGAGCAAGGCTTACGAGTATGTCAGCTTTTTATTTCAAAAACCGGAAAAACAAATATTTGAAGCTACTGTTTATGACGAAGTGGCTTTTGGTTGCAAAAACCTCGGTTGGCCAAATGAAAAAACTGAAAAAGCCGTTAGAAGGTCTCTTGAGCTTACCGGTCTTGATTTTGATAAATACAAAGCCAGGTCGCCTTTTAATTTAAGCGGCGGAGAGATGCGCCGGGTCGGTATAGCATCGGTTATAGCTTTGGACTCGGCGGCTTTGATTATGGATGAGCCGACAGCCGGGTTGGATCCGCATGGCAAAAGACTGGTTATAGATTTTTTGATTAGCTTGAAAGCTCGTAAAAAAGCATTGGTCTTGATATCTCACGATATGGATGAAGTCTTAAAGGTGTGTGAGAGGGTAATCGTTCTTGATGAAGGCAGGGTCGCCCTGGATTGCCCGACAAAAGATCTGCAAAAACATCTGTCCAAGCTAAATGAGCTGGGGATGTATTTACCGGAAGATTACACTTTGGGACAAAGATTAAAAGAGTCCGGATATAATGCACAGACTTTTGAAAGCGAAGATATAATCAAAGCGGTGGAGGAGAGGCTAAGTGGCTAGTGCGGTGATCGGGACTTATTACCCGGTGCAATCTTTCATTCATAAAATAGACGCAAGAATAAAGATTTTGCTGCTGATAACTGCAACTGTGACGCTTTTCGCAGTCGATTCCTTCTTTGCGTTTTTCTATCTCGGACTTTTTTACTTGGTGATATTTCTATTAAGCAATCTGCCGCCGCTCTGGATATACAAAGCACTGAGGCCGGCATTGACGATCTTACTTATCGCCTTCTTTTTTCAAGCGTTGTTTACGCCGGGGCCCGACATGTTACTTAAATGGGGCATCTTTAACGTATCGGCTCAAGGGATAGCTACGGGTCTTACGGTTATAACACGCATAAGTATTATGATAGGATTTGCATCAATACTCAGTTTCACAAGTACTCCGATGGAGCTTACCGATGCCATCGAATCGCTGTTGGCACCGCTGAAAATTATAAAATTGCCTGTCAGCGAATTTGCCCTGGTGATGACGATAGCTCTAAAGTTTATTCCACAGATACTTTCAGAAGCTCAGGATTTAATAAAAGCCCAGAAAGCCAGAGGGGCAGATTTTGATAGTTCAAATATTTTCAAGAAAGGAAAAGCACTGCTTCCACTTTTTATCCCACTTTTCTTAAACACCTACAGAACTGCTGAAGACCTTGGTAAGGCAATGGAATCACGAGCTTATCGGGGCGGCAAGGGAAGGACGCATTATAAAGAACGCAGCTTGAGTGGCGTTGACTATGTTTCTTTTGCTTCCACCGTTGTTGTCTTAGCCATATCTATATATATAACATGAAACTTAAATCTATAGTCCAGTATAAAGGAACCGGCTACTGCGGATTTTCCAAACAAGCCAACGAACCGACGATAGAGGCCGCGTTAGTAAAAGCCTTAAGCGTAGTGCTGAAAAGAAAGCCGGTAATAAGCGTTGCCGGTCGTACAGATTCCGGCGTTCATGCTTTAGGACAGGTCATTAGCTTCAGGGCAGGGGTAAAGACAGGCTTTGATGAGATGCGCTACAGGCTAAATTCATTATTGCCGGAAGATATCCAAATTAGAAAAATTGAAGCAGTCGAAGACGATTTTGATGCTAGACATAGTGCTGTGGCCAGGCAATACGTGTATTATATCTTGAATCGGCGTTATGCAAGTATGGTTCATGATGATTTTTGCTTCTCCTACGCTCAGAAAATGGATATAAAAATGATGAGAAAGGCTGCCAAGAACTTTACCGGTGTGCATGATTTCAAATCTTTTGCAGCGGCAGAGGCCAAGAGTAGTTCTTTTGTGCGAGAAGTATCAACATTTAAAATAGAAAACAAAAGTGATTTTTTTGATGCGGCAAACAAGGATATGATTAAGATAACGGTTAAAGCAAACGCTTTTTTGCACCACATGGTCAGGAACATGGTTGGTACTTTGGTTGAAGTAGGGTTAGGTAATAGGAAGCCGGAAGCGGTTGAAATTATCCTAAAAAGTAAAGATAGGAAAAAGGCCGGGCCGACAGCCGCAGCAAAAGGTTTATATTTGGAAAAAGTGTATTATTAGGTGTATATGAGTTTTGATCAGGGATTACTACAAGTTTATAAAGGCAGAGGCAAAGGAAAAACTACGGCCTCGTTTGGCCTGGCCTTAAGAGCCGTGGGCCAAGGACTGAAAGTATTGATAGTCCAGTTCATGAAATCGACTGATTTTATTACCGGTGAGATGGTGGCGGCGAGAAGATTAGAACCTGAACTTAAAGTTGTCCAATTTGGTGACTCGAAAGTTTGGGGCCTGGGAGTTCCTAAGAAAATATACGATGAAAATGCCAAACAAGCTACTCGGCAAGGCATTGACTACGTTAAAGAGCAAATTGAGCGAGGTTGGGATATGATCATCATGGACGAGATAGGCATTGCTTTGCATCTGGGGCTTGTTGATGAGCAGGCGGTATTAGAGGTCATTGATAATAGGCCCGATGACGTTGAGCTTGTGCTTACCGGCTTGGAGATGGCCGACTCAATTATTAAAAAAGCCGACTTGGTGTCTGAGATCAACGATACAAAACATCCTTACCACAAAGGCCTCGAAGCCCGCAAAGGTATTGAATATTAATCTATAGATTGCAATAACCCTTAACTTGGGCAAACAAAAAGCGCCTAACACAAAATGTCAGGCGCCAATATTTATCTAAAATTATGGATTAGGCTTTTTGGGCTTGAGCTTTTCTAGCTGACAATGCCATGGCTAACTCATACGAGCCGAAGAAAAGTCCGACATAAAATAAATCGCCCATCAATGTGTTTCTAAAGAAGGGTATTGCTACTGCGTAGCAAGTTATAAGGCCTTGAAGAGTGTGCGGGTACATAGCTGTAAAAGCCCAGACTGCAAAATTGGTTACGATATAAAACAGAACCGAACCCGCAAGCGTTCCGCCGATAACCGTTGCCACCTTTTTGTTCTTTCTGACCCACAAACCGATGAGTCCCACTAGCCCGAAACTAATATAAACAGATGCTAATATCTTCCACGAGTAAAAACCGATAAAGAAATCACTTATTATCAGCGCGGCAACAGGCAGGATAATAGAGTATTTCTTGTTTAGATAAACCGCTCCGAATAGAGCTAGGGCGGCGATCGGTGCAAAATTTGGAGCATGAGGTACTAATCTTAAGATGATGGCTAAGCCAATAAAAAAGTAAGCCATTAAATACCTTCCTTTCGTTTGTCGTAATCTTACAGAATCTGAAATATTTAATCAAGGCTAGTCGTGGTTAGAATACCCTTGATATCATCGCTGTAATCTATTTCTACTTGCTGTTAATCACCATGGCGCGGCTTTTTGCCGAACCTATCTTTGCCGAGAACACGTAACGGTTGACGCTGTTTAATCTTATGGTCGCGCCATAAGTCGAACCGTTTACCCGAATTCTGCGTGCTGTTTTCCATTGGCCACGGCCTTTCTTGTAACGTATTGTAACAATGCCTTTTGCACCGTTGGCTATGCGTCCAAAGATCTTAACACGCTGTCCTTTCTTTAATAATTTTTTGCTTGCGTTAATCGATAGCGCGCTTCTGTAACGAATGAGCCACGGTTTGTTCAGCAATGCCGGTATAGCGCTTGCCGTTTCCCAAACCCTGCTTCCGGTTGTTGTGTCTAATCTAAAACCGCCGTTTTTGCTTTGAAGGGAGGCTTGAAAAGACATCGGATTCAGGCCGGCACTCGACTTCATGTTTCTGACACTTTTGCTTCCTTTGAAACTTGCAATAGCTTGCATAGCCCAAGCGGTCGATTGGCTGTTTGAGCGGCTAAACTTAGAATTATAACCAAATCCGCCACTGGCTTGCTGCCTGGATAGCAAAAAGTCATAAGCTCTTTGAATTGCGACGTAAAGACTATTATTGCTAGCAGTTCTTACTCCCGATTTTCTAGCCAGGACAAGTGCTTGGATCGCGGCTGCGGTTGTGTCTATATCGCTTTTTGAGCGCGCACTCGTGTTGTAGCTAAACCCGCCATCCGCATGCTGGTTTTTAAGCACAAACGAGATAGCTCTTCTGAATTTGCGGTCACCCGGGCTTACTTGGCCTGCTCTGTAAGCGATGATAGCGAAAATATCATCGTTCACGAGACCAGTTGAGCCGAATTGACCGTTATTATAAAAACGGCCCAGTTCTGTTACGAGATTTACTCCTCCATGGCTTCTTGGATTTTGACGAGCAGCATATACAGCCATGATCTGACGGGCGTAGTCTGTCGCTAAAGGCTTTGCCGCTTTGCGATTTTTTCTCAGCCACTTTCGGTTCAGATTTGTTTGAGAATATTCTTGCAGATAATCCATTAAAGAGCGTCTTTTATTTTTCCTAACGCCCTTTGCTCTTTTTACGGATTTAGGATCTACGTTTGCAGAAGCGAAAGCCATGGCAGCCCAGGCACTGACTGCGGGATTATCTATCATGCCGTCTTTGCTCTGTCTTAAGCGCAGATATTTAACCGCCTTGATCGCTGCATTTCTCGCTTGCCTTTGTGATACCGAGTTGATGGATGACAAATCTTCTTCGTTGGATTTGGCATTTGAACCGGAATTGTTTTGCTCCAATGTGACCTGGTTTCCTGAAATAGTAACTGTATTGCTTCTCACAAACCCTTCTTTTGTGGCGTAAATATTTAGGTTGTTTGAAGCTGCAATACTAGTATTAAGAACTCCCTGCTCGTTTGTTTGAAGTATTTGATCGCCAATATGAATACTAGCTGATATCGGTAAGAAATTTTCAG
>LAZR01002514.1_pt1 | contig 10609 bp, 17 predicted proteins | sample 329461 | NCBI WGS metagenome assembly LAZR01 (sample SAMN03002196, study PRJNA259156) | marine sediment metagenome | biome: sea floor; feature: Hydrothermal impacted sediments; material: marine sediment; isolation source: Loki non-amplified sample from Loki's castle hydrothermal vent sediment ...
GGCCAGACCCGTCACCAGGTTGACGTAAAAGTCGGAATCCTCGTAAGGCGACCCATCGCCATCGATGCGCTCCCAGTGGTGGGCCAGTTGCCCAAACTTACCGTATAACGAGTTAAGATACAACTTGGCGAACGCATACCATGGGTTCCCAGGGTCGCCCGCCAGTTTTTGCTTTAGCTTGTAGAAGTGGTCCACGTAGTCGCGAAAGAGTATCGCTTGCATGTAATACGCGAGCGACCGCACATATAGGATGTGACCCCTGGCGATGGCGTGGCGCAGTTCTGGCGTAGAAAGGGTGGTTTCGAATATCCCGAGCGGATAGACAATACGTCTCTTGTTCCGCACGGGATAGCATGGCTCGTCAGTTCTGAGCTGCACTCGGGCAATGACCGCATAGTGTTCGATCCTCTTTTCCAGCTCCACGAGGGACGCGGGCGACTTGTACCCTATCAGGTCGTTGGGGTACTTTTCCGTCGCCATAACGTATGGGTACATGGAGTTGACGTCCAACTTGTAGAACGGTCCGTTCTCTAGCTTCCCTTTGTAGAAAACCGATGAACGACCACCATGGTATGCTGCTCTTTCGAGAGCCAGAGCGTCAGCGTCAGCGTGGATGACGATGCGTTGATCCATAAAACGATGCCGGAATGCGGAGAAAGCCTGAGACGGTAGTGTCTTTCCCCAGTTTCCGAGATCGTTCTCGTCAAGGAAATCATAGAGGTTCCTCCATAGCTTGACCATGATCTCGACATCCCGGTGGCAGTACGGGTCGACGATCTCGACAGGGTCGGTCAACGGGTCCGCCTCGCCCTTAGGGAAGCCTATCGCTTGCCCCCACTTGGCTAGTGTGCCGGGGAAATAGTTACCGTTGTCGAGTAGAACTATCTTGCGCCCGTCGTTCTCAAAGCTCGCGATCGTGGCCATACCGGACGTCCAGAACGATGAAAGCTCGTAGCCGCGCGCCTCCAGGCTCTCGAATATGCGTAGGACCCCAAAGTCGTAGCTCACGTTATGGCTAATCAGGTATAACGGCTCTCGTTTCTTGGTCTTGGCTGTCACAAAGTCCCAGAGGTCGCCAGCCGTCTCGAACCGTAACCAGTCGCGCGAGTCGCTGGGCCTGCCCTTGCGCGTTCGCCAGTAGCAGGCCCACCCGAACCACAGTTCATGGTCTGTGCGCGTCTCGTCAACGGGTAGCAGCCTCGATTCCACGTCGACGAATAGGTGCCTGGTGGGTCGTTGCGTCGCCCGGTTGCGCTTCAGGTAATGCCTGATCCTACGCATACATCGCCTCGACGATCTTGATCGTGGGAGGGGCGTCGAACAGGTTTATGCCGTACTGGAATGCGTACCCCCAGGCGACATCGAGCACAGGTCCGATTTGCATGTTCTCGCCCGCCTCTATGGTAACGGTCCGGTCGACGGCCACACCGCCCTCGGTTAGCTCCCCCACGATGGACACCTTCCAGATCATCTTCTCTTTGTAGTTTAGGCTCGTCTTGCGCATCCAACCTTTGGGGATCATGTCCGCGTCGGACATCATCTCGACGATGTCCATATAGCGGCCTTCGTCTTTGCGACTGCGCCACTCGTCCCGAACGTAAACTCTGGGCACGTACATATCGGATTCGCGCATCTGATCGAATAGGATGTCAGCATTCGTGATGGTCGGATGTTCTGCCATAAACGCAGGCACCCATTGCTCCGCGCGCTGTTGCCACTCTTGCGGAGTGGGCATTTAGACCGCGCCGGGTAGGTTGTAGGTCGTGCGCAGCTCTACTTGCGTCTTGAAAGCGTAGGCGAGAATCACCTTACGGGGCATCTCGTAAATCGTCTGTTCCGCCAAAACGTGCGGGCACGTGGGGCAGACGACATTGAACACGTCCTTCGAGTCGGTTTCGTATAGGCGACAGTCCGATAAAAGCACTCGCTTCTCACAAATCGTGCAGGTGAGCCAGACCACTTGCACTAGCATGTGACGTCCTCTTTCTCGTCTGGAGTGTACAGAATCCGGATCGTAACCCGCTTCCCAAAGCTAGCTTCTCTGACCAAACCCCCGGCCGCCTTCCATACGCCAACGGTCCCGACTTGGTGTCCGCAATGCGTGCATAGGATTTTAAGGATTCTCGGTTGGGTCGGTCCCCGGGGGTCCGAAAGGTCAAACGGGAAGCTCCTCCGACACTTGCCGCAGCAGACCGTTATCGTCGTCTTGCGCACCTTGCCACTCCTTTCGGGCAGCCTTGACCCGGTTTGTATGCTCGCGCCCGGTGCCTGTCCACCTCTCCAGGTTCGCGGGTACTTTACCCCACAACTGGAGGCAGAACTTTTCGATGATTTGATGAGTCATGAACTGCATACCGACCATTTGTTCTAGCAGGGCGTAATAGTTAGATGGGTGGCCGTTGAACATCTCTTGTAGCTCTAGTAGTCTCTCCATAACGCGGTCGCTCGACTGTAGCGCGTATGCCGCGTTGCGCTTGGCATAGTCTCTTTTCTTCTTGGGCATTTGTCAAACCCCCGCCCGAGTACTCTCGGGCTTGCTAATCCCAGAACCCGACCTTGTGTCGGCTTTGCGGGATGCTCGCCTGGCTACGGATCACCTGAATGTCGTCAATGAACCCCCGCCTGTGCCCCCATAGTTGCAGGACGTAGCGTCCCAGTCGTATATTCAGCAGATGGTTCCTGCTTTTGTGGCCGATGGCCACAAACATGATCCCAAATCCCCAACTCCGGATTTGTCTGTTGACATCGATCCCCAGGTTATACAGGCCGACGCTGTATGTACGGTGTCGCGACTGTGATTGATTCCTGACGTTCTCAGGCATGATACTCACCTTTGCTGTAGAACACGAGAGGCGGGCCTTAACCTGAGTACACTCAGGCACAATCCCGCCTCTCGAGACATCGTCATGGGCCCTTGGCTATTATCTGTAACCTCTCCCGGACATGGCCAGGACAAAGAAAAGCTCCTTGGCGGCCTTGTCGCTGATCTTGGTACCCGCGTCGGCTATGCGGTCGTCTGACCAATCAGACGGCCCTACATAAGCGGCCCAATCCCCTGCAAAGCCCGCAACGGCTACGATCTTGATAGGAAACGCGTCCCCGTCTTGTACGTCCGACGGCAACACGATCACCTTGTTGCGGAATCGCCTTCGTGTGATGGTCATTGTCGACCCCTCATTCCATTGTGTACGTGCGGTCTTTTCGCTTGAACGTGACCTGCACCGGGAAAGCCCCTTCCGCTTCGGCATGCTTTAGGGCATCGATGACGAGCATTCCGGTTGTTTGTATCCTCTGAATCTCACCGTTGGCGTCGATGACCTGGAATAACGCATATTCGCCGAACTTGCCGTCCAGGAACTCGACACTCTGTATTTCAACCTCTTGGTCGAGGATGTCCACAATCTTCGGCGGCGTCCCTTCCGCTTGTCTCGCCGCATAGTCAACCAACCGTACCATTGTGAAACCTCCAACACGAACTATTGAACCGACTCGTCCCCACCACATGGGGGCCCCAGTCTGGGGGCACTGGGGACACAATAAGGGGCAGAGAGGGAGTCCATTGTGAGCCTCCCTCAGAGCCCCGCGAGACCCTTTGCTACTTGGAGCGGTATGGCCACTCGCGAGCCATCGGGATAGCCTCCCCTAGAGGCTCGATGGTCGGCGTGGTGTGGACAAAAGACGCTTCCAGCTTTGTTAGCGCGATTTCCCGCTCGCTGTCTGCGTGTATCTTGCGCAGCCCTTCGACGAACCCCAGGAACCTGGCCGAATCAGCTCGGGCGAACCGCAGGGCGTCCATGATGTGGCTCGCGTAGCTAGAGGCGGTCTTGTTACGTTCGCCGTCGTTGCCTGCCATCATCTCGCCTGTCGTTTGTTCCAGATACCACATCTCGCCCAACGCGGCCTTGACCAGGTCAATGCCCTCGAATATGGCGTCTATCTTGGCGCACATGACCTCGGTGGTGTCGTCTTTGCTGATTGCCTCTAGCAGTTTTGCCGTCGTCATTGTCTTGCTCCCTTGCTTCTCTCTCGCTTCGTACCCGACTGCACAGCCATTATAGCAGAGGGTGGGGTACGTGTCAAGGGGTAAGGTGGGGTATTGGCGTGAGTTTTGCGTCAATCTCGCGGAGACCCGTTGGACGCGATTCGGGCACCCAGGCCCTCGCGCGGGGGCCGTGCGGGTATGGTTGTCGCAGGTGGGGCAGTCGTCGCAATTGGTGGCACGCCGCGCCCGCCCGAACGGATGTTCGCTAGCGCGGCCAGTACCAGGGCCAGTTTGGTCGTTGCGGTCGTCATTGCGTCGCCTCCTTATGGGGCAAAGTAGGTTTTGACCAGAATCTCTATGTCGCCCTCAGTATACCCAAGTCCGCGCAGGTTCTCCCGATAGTCGCCCACCGATATGACGTCCTGATTGACCGCTCGGCGGTACTGCGCTTCCGTCAGTCGCCTGTCTCTGACCGTCCGCTCCGCGTCCCACTCGGCGAGCAATTGCTCCTGCATCGCTCCGGGGATGCCCTCATTTCCCAGTCGACTTATCGCGTCCACGCGCGTGATCGACCGGCTCACGTAGGCGTTGCCGATGATCCTCTGCTGAGTCTCCAGAACCTCGAAATCGTAATAGAGATCGATGGTCAACAACAGCAATTGAGCCTCAGCGGACGTGTAGCCGATGGACACGAGCCCAGCTCGCGCCTCGGGCTCTCCCAGCAGTCGCCGGGAATAAGCCCGCTCAATAATGGATTTTACGTCCCTGTGATGCTCGTTGTAGTAGTTTGGTGTGCGGTCGATCTCTCCCTGCCAATCGGCCAGGGAGAGGATGAGCGTCAGATCCTCCGTTCCGTAGCCTGCGTTCATCAGACGCGTCTGAGCCTCCGCGTTGTTGATGAGCCCCCGTTGGTACGCCTGAATGATGACGCTCCGCGATAGCGCCAGCGTTCTCGCCCGCGGGGATTCGGGATCGTTGTCGTTGAACTTTATCGTAAAGTCCAACATTTGCTTGGCATTCTTGGGAGAATACCCAAAGTCAAGGTAGCTTTTCAATACCTCTTCTTCACCCAGAACACCCATGGCGTGCATTCTGCGTATGTCGACTCGCGTCAACGTCCGAAACGACATCTTGGTCAGGTTTTCCCGCCAAAATTCGGGGATGTCCGAAACTTTCAGGAGATCCTGCAGGACGTCTGGCTTGATGATGGCGCGGTGCATCATCTCGAAACCCTGTTGGATGCTGGGCAGCGCCCAGTGAGCCCGCCAGAACCGCACCGCCCATTCAGGGTCGTATCCGTGTTTGGCCAGGTACTCGCCCAACTGGGGTGGCGCATCCTCGTCGTAGTTCCATGCCTCGGCGACATCGTCGCGCCACGCCTCACGCACAGCGAACCGCACGAGATCCCCCGGCCCAGGGATGGGCTCGGCTGTTTTCATGATGGCTATGATGTCCGGGCCGTCATACCCCATAGCGGCAAGGCGCTTCTCCACCGAGATTCGAGGCATGGCTTTCCTGAACATGGCAAGCATAAGTTGCGCGGGTGGTGCAAACTGCTTCTTCAGGGCGATCAAGTCGGAGATCTCCCCCGCCACGTATCCGTACTGACTCAAGGCGGCCCGAGCATCGATTGAGTCCATTTCTCCGCGTTGCCAAAGCTCCAGGATCTCGGGAGGGTTTAGGCGCGAACGCGTTATCTCGAAAAAGTCCGCTATCATCTCGTCTGTGAATCCGTGAAACGACAACAGACGCTGGGCGTCTTCTTGTGAGAGCTCGCCAAAGCGCATCATCGACATTATAGAGCTCACGTCGGGAAGCCCCGGTCTGAGGTCACGATTGACTTGGTACGTGACCTTCGCCATGACAGAGCTTATGACGTTCCCCATAACGGCCCCGCCCGCATCAATGGCGAAACCCCCCAGGATTGCGGTAGCGCCCTCGTGTACCGGCTCGCGCAACTCAGAGAAAAACTCGCGTAGGCTGGGATCAAGCTCCTCGAATCCCAGCAGCATATCGATAAGCGGCCTGGCGTAGTGGACCAACGACGGCTCGACACGCTCCAGGAACTCTACCGCAGCGCCTGAGAGAAACGAGCCCATGCCCCGACCTGCGAACTCTAGCACCTTGTACACAAGATGGGCAAGCGTAAACTCGACGCCACCGGCGAGCTTTTCCCCAAACGATGCACGCTCTGGTTCGTCGACTGTGACCGACCCACCGTTGCCATCTTCGATCACAAAAGCCATCAGTAAACCCCTTCCCAAAAGTATCTCACGATGCGTTCAAGTAAGGCATACAAACCCTCGGCGATAGACAAAAACGCGGCTTCCAACCAGTCGATGAAACCCGACCAATCGAGAGACCAACTAGCAGGCCCCACCGCGCCCACGAGCTGTATGCTCGCCGATCCCGGCTCAGGCTCTCCCTCACCCGGTGCCAGGTAGACGGCCCGGGCGAAAGCCATCGATCCAGGCGTCGATGCCAGCACGCGCCAAAGTCCGCCCACGGCCAGACCGTCGGGATCTGACGTGATACTGACACCGTAGACGATCCCGTCTACCCCAGACGGCCCACCGGCGAAGCTGGCTGTCAGCACACCGTCGTGAAACACGTTGATAGCAGACCTACCCGCAGGCGCTGAGTAGCCGTAGAACGATGCCCAAACCGTATCCCACGTGCCTTCCGGGATGCGAAACTCGAAGCCAGATCCAACGGACGTCTGCTCGTTAGCGTAGAACACCGCGCCGTCGACATCGATGGTCTCAAATCCGCTGGCCTGGATGTCGATCGGCAGCCAACTCTCCAGGATGGCCAAAACCCAAGCCTCTGGATCAATCAAGAACGCGGCAAGCTCGGGGGACACGTCGGAGAGGGTGTCGATCGCCCATTGGCCAGGGTCGATGACGAACTCGGGGAACTCGGGCCATATCGATGTGATAGCCTCGCCCAAGGCGCTCTCCAACAGCGTCTCGGCTAGCGTGTCCTGTAGCGCATCGATGCGCGTCTCCCACTCACCCGCCGCAACTGCACCGTCCAGGGCGAGTTGGGCCAGGTTGGAGAAGGATATGGAGAGCTCGAAAAAGCCCACGGCCAGGAAACCACCCAGCACACCGGAACCGTCAACTTGTGTGGCCAGGCCATTCCAAAAGTCCGCGAGGCTCGCAAAGACGCCTGCCCATGCGAGCAGTAAAACGCGCATCGATGCCTACTCCGTTGACTTTAGGGCATCGGCCATGGTGAGCCGCCTGCGTTTGCGCGTCACTGAATGACTGACCTCGACCTCTCCCCACCCCGAGAGAAGATCCTCCACCAACTCGACGATCTCTAGGACGTCCTTCGCGTTGACGCCTCGCACGTGCGCGGAGAGGCGCATGTCGACTAGACGCTTTCGATCCTGGTTATCCTCTGCCATCGTCAACCCCTCGCACATCTCGCCTGGCGACCTCGACAGCGTGCTGGCTCTTGGAGCCCATCCAGAATGCCACCACAGCGAACGTCAGTTGCGCCAGGTCAGACGGAACGTCCCGCCCTGTGATATACATATAGCACAGCGAACCAGCCAACATCAGCGTAAGTAGCCCTTGCATGATGACCGACTCCCGTAGCAACGTCCAAAACGTCGTCTTGTCTGCCACTTTCTAACCTCCTAGAGTTGCAAAGGATTCTGTACAAAACCAATCGAGTCCACTGCCGCATTGGCTACCCCAGACCCGTCGTTCTTCGTGTACACAGATACGACGATACGAGGTGCTGTTCCGTTTAAGACGGCCTGTGTGGCAATGCCACTGAGGTCGTAGGCCACGCCATCCACGGTTAGCTGCATGTAAGCGTCGTTCTCCAGATCAACAACGACTCCCAGTGCGTGGAAATGCCCTAGCGCCGACATCGAATTGATGCCCGTTCCGATGACGACGCTTGACCCTGCGCTGTCTTTGTACAATAGCTCCTGCGTCGTTGCGTTAACCATAAGCATGTAGGTGCGGATGTGAAAACCATCATAAACGACGAGCTGTAGCCTGAAATTAGGATTGTCTGGCGATATGCCCACCATTGCAAACAAACCGTATATCGCATCGGGAAACTCAGCCAGAGTCTTCTCAGCGGTCATGAACTCCGACGAGTCGTCAGCCGGATTAAAGAGGAGCGCTGCACCGCCTGTTAGCGTATAATCTCCCGTCAGCGTCGCGTTCTCCTCTACCGAGGAGCGTTCAACCGTCCAACTATCTGCACCTGTCGAGAAGTCGTCCAGGTATAAAATCACGGGTCTTTTGCTGTAGCCCGCAGCGGTGCCCAGTCGGACAGCCAGGGCCGCTTGATCGTCGCCACCGCTTATGTCCCCGTAGCCCTGGACGTTTGCATCGTCGGGGAGCCCTCTGACCATCTTACGAGTACCCTCGTGACATGCTTATACCGTCACTTCCCAACCTTGGGCGAGTAAGAAAATATCGTCGTTTAGGGTACATCCCCCGAAGGTGGCGCGGATAACGTCGCCCTCCTCCAGGATCAGCTTGCCGTGAAAGTGCATATCTGTGTCCGCTGCCAGGGCAGGTATGCGGAGCAACGCAAACAACGTTCCGCCTGCAACTACGCTCAGGTGATCCGTTCCCGTCGCGCTATCCAGGTCGAAAGCAGCTATGCTCCTTACGATGTATAGCTTGCCCGCAGGCACTGCCGTCGTCGAGAGTGTGTTTACACCTGCAGCGGCGCTGAGATTAACGACCCTCTCTCTCCAAACCGCGGAAAACCCGATCGTCCTATCTGGGAACGCATCCTCGATGCCCTGGAGAGACGTCTCCGTTGCCGCGTCGGATGGTAAAGAGGGCGTCGTCACTTGCGTTAAAATCTTGTCCAACCGCCAATTGACGCTCCCCGATGCGGGCGCCGCCAGCGCGCCGATTCGGTCCTCGACACCCTGTAGGCTCGTCTCAGTGGCCGCGTCGGACGGGAGTGCAGCCACGTCCACCGCGACCATAAGGCGACTCCCCGAGTCCAATGACAGGGCCGTCCAGCTTCCCGAGAACTTGGCGATATACGCAACCAGGCCGTCAGTGTCGACCGACTCCAGCGCTCCGCTCAGATCGGCGACGCTCAGAACGTCGACCTGGGGATGTCCGTCGCTGTCTACCTTGACGTTCCGGAAATCCGTTCCATCCCAGCCCAGCAACGTCATCAAAGCGCCCAGCACGGAGCCCTGGAAATCTGGCATACTAGCGTCTCTCCCGTAGTTCGTTCAAGATGCCCAGCAAGATAGGATCACCGTCCTCTCTCAGAATCTCGAAAGCGACCCATACGGTGTGTGGATAAGTGTCGTCCAGGTTATACCCCTCGATAGCCAATTCCAGCGGTTCCTGCTCGACGGGAAGATCGTCGGCGAAATCCAGCGGGATCGGGGAGGAGGGAAACCACTCGGAGCCCGACAGCGGCCAGTGTTGAAACTCCTGGTAGAGCATCCTCACCCCGCACAGGTTCGCCGATCCCCAGCGCCAACGCACCCAAACCCGTCGTACGATGCCGCTGGACACAGGCAGCGACACGCGTGTCGGTGTGAGTATGGTCGTGTTGGCGGGTATAGTCAAGCTGGCGGAGAAAAACACGTCAGTCAGGCGCGGCTATGTCAAGAGGCGTGATAAGGTGACCAAACCCGAAAAGCTCCAGGATGTCGCCTGCATCTGGATCACTGAATCGCGCATAGGGATGAAAGTCGCCCGTCGCTGGGATACTCGCCTCTGTGTGAACAGTTCGCCCAACGGCTCCCTGAGCCGACGCACGTAACAAAAACTCGTCCGTGTTCCGCTTCAGGCCAATCTCGATAAGCGTCGTGCTGTCGCTGTCGTTGCGCGCTGTGATGCGGTGCCATTCGATGATCTCACACCGAGATCGTGTCTCCAACTGGATCAGCTCGTCTGTGCTCCCTTCCGCTGTTTTGCGTACCCAACCGATGACGACGTCATTTGCTTTCATGCTCTCTCCCAACCGAAACGGGAGCCTCTAGCGCGCACCCTGGTAGACGCGCCAAAAGCCCCCGTTCTCACATACGTAGATGTCCCCGCTACCAGGCGCCCATGGCCTAGATTCTAGCTGTAAGGCCGCGCCTGCACGACACAAACGGCATTCTCGCCCGATGCGACCGCCCCCGTCAATTCCAACGACAGCTTCTTGAACGTGGGCGCTTGGAACCAGTCGGCTGGATCTTTCGGGTCACCCAGCGGAACCACATAGTAGGCGAACGGCAGATACCCCGAGACGGTCGCGCCAATGTTCATGTTCGACCCTTCGGCAGAACCCGCTCGATAGACCCACACAGTACGAGACCCGTGCTCCCAGTTCCTATAGCCACACGTCAAGTCGACGTTGTCCTCTCCTCCGAGGCGCACGTCCTCAGAGTCGGACAGGTAGCTGTAGAACGTCGCCCCGTTGGAGAGGTGGTCCATGATGCGATAGCTCAGACGCGGCTGTTTGGCCATGAGCTGGCGCAACAGATCCTCGGTCCCGATGTCCATCGGAACATATGCGCCGCCATTGGCAACCAGCTTAAAGTTGGTCACCATGTCGTAGACGTGTCGACCGACGTAATGCGACCGCCAAATGATCGCCAAGTACGGGTAGTCTGTGGGCATCGAGATGTAC
>LAZR01002515.1_pt1 | contig 10607 bp, 6 predicted proteins | sample 329461 | NCBI WGS metagenome assembly LAZR01 (sample SAMN03002196, study PRJNA259156) | marine sediment metagenome | biome: sea floor; feature: Hydrothermal impacted sediments; material: marine sediment; isolation source: Loki non-amplified sample from Loki's castle hydrothermal vent sediment ...
GCCCTGAATTCTAAAGTTAACATAAAAGTCCTGCCTGGGGATGTGCTGCGTATAGAAACGCCAGGAGGAGGAGGTTATGGCAGGAAAAAATAAAAGATCATCTTTTGGCCCTGGCTTCCTGGTGGCGGCAGCTTTTATCGGCCCTGGAACCGTGGCCTCTTGCTCTATGGCAGGTGCGCAGTTTGGCTATGCATTGATCTTCGCTCTGATCTTCGCTACGGTAACTACCATTATCCTTCAGCAAATGACCGGAAGGCTCAGTTTAGGCTCAAAACATGATCTCGGCCAGGCCCTCAGAGAATTCCCTCAAAGCCGCCTGACAAAGGGCATTTTTGCAACCCTTACTCTTTCTTCTATCACGTTTGGCTGTGCTGCTTATCAAGCCGGGAATATTATCGGCGGTTCTCTTGGTCTTGAGATGGTCACCTCAGTCTCTCAAAAATACTGGGTTGGTATCATCTCCTTGATAGCTATTTTCATCCTTAGTAGAGGAAAATATAAGTTGGTGGAGAAGTTTTTAATTTTTTTAGTTTTCCTGATGAGTATCTCCTTCTTGACCACACTCGTTATAATCAAGCCTAATTTTCTCTTAATCTTAAAAGGAACCATTCCTTCCTTTCCAAAAAATTCACTCTATCTCGTCCTTGCCCTGGTGGGAACTACGGTCGTTCCCTACAATCTTTTTCTCCACTCCTCAGCAGTCAAGGAAAAATGGAAATCCATCGCTCATCTTAAGGAAGTCAAAAAAGACCTGCTTCTTTCTATCACGTTGGGCGGTATAATTTCAGCCTCGATTGTTATCACCTCAGCCGTTGCTTTTTATGGGAAAGGAGTTTCCCTGGAGAGCGGAATCCAACTGGGGCAGCAGCTCAAGCCTTTACTTGGTTCCTTCACTAATTTCCTTTTTGGCCTGGGCTTCTTTGCAGCAGGCATGAGTTCAGCCCTGACAGCTCCTTATGCGGCGGCCTTTGCCTCTTCTGGAGTTCTTGGCTGGAAAGGAGGTCACAATTCAAAGGGATTTAAAGGAATCTGGCTGGGAGTTATTGTAGCAGGACTTATCATCGCCTACCTGAGAGCTGCTTTCAATATCAATCCTCTCTCAATCATCATATTTGCTCAGGTGGCTAACGGATTCATTCTGCCGGTAGCTTCTATATTTCTACTTTTTGTGCTCAATAATCGTCAGAAAATGGGAAAATTAGTCAATAACATCAAACAGAACATTCTGGGAAGCTTGATTATCCTTATCGTCTCTTTCCTAGGCCTCTGGAATATAATCAAATTGTTTTTAAAGTAAGAATAAGAGGGATCAAGAACAAAAGGGGTCAGGTCTTTTTTTTTGCCTTTGCTCATTTGCTCACTTTTAAATTGCGCTTGTATGATTAAAGGCAAAAAACAAGACCTGACCCCACAAAAGCATTGCTTTTTTTATTGAATTTCCCTATAATTTATAAGCGCGCCTCTTTTTTATTTAAATTTTCCCATGAAAAATAAATCAAAATGCAGACACGCACATGAGGTGCATTCCATCGTTACATTAATTATCCCTATTTTTGAATCTTTTTAAATCCTATGAGCACTAAACCTCAAGACAAAGAACTTCTAAGTCTTTTATACACCGACGAGTTAACGCAAATATTCAACCGCCGGTATTTAAAAGAAGTAATCCCAGGATATCTTCTCCAGGCGGAGAAGGAAAAGTTTACCGTAGCCTTCTACATGCTCGATATGGACAATTTTAAGGCCATCAACGATAGCTACGGACATAGGGTGGGCGACCGAGCACTGAAGCATTTTTCCAAAATTATTTCAGAAAATATCCAGGACAAAGGGATTGCGATCCGTTATGCGGGTGATGAGTTCATACTCATTATATCGAAACTGACCAAGAAAAAAGCTAGGGATCTGGGGATGGAGATTCTGCAAAAAATAGCGGCGGCGCCTCTCAAGGTTAAAGACAAAAAACTCAAGATTAAATACAGTGCAGGCGTTTCCCTCTTTCCTAAAGATGGAAAAACCTTGAAGACGCTCTTCAGAAAAGCCGATGAGGCCCTCTATACAGCAAAGGACCGAGGGAAAGGAAGAGTTGTTGTCTACCCCGATAAGGGTAAACTTCTAACACCTTCTAAACTCGATTCCATCCTTTCTTATCCCCATATCGTGGGCAGGGATGATACGATTAAATTCTTAGACAAACATCTCTCCGGCAAAGAGAATCCCATGGTGTTTCCTGTGCTTTTTGGGGATGATGGAACAGGAAAATCAAGACTCATGGAGTACGCCCGAGAGGCCGCTCAACAAAACTTCGCCTTCACCTTATTCGCCAGGGGCTACCCCTTTTGGCAGATGGATATGTATAGTGGCGTATTATCAGCTTTGGGGATACTTTTCGAGCATGACCAATCCATTTCTGATGAGGTATTCTCTAAGCTTGAGGAGAAGTACAAACTTATCCTCAAACCGCATATATCTTTATGGGATACAAAAGAGGTAGAGGAAAAAGAGGAAGTCATCCCATCTGACAGGATGATTCTTTTTGAGGCGTTGACTCAGGTTTTCATTGTTCTCCGCGAAATTGGCAATGGCGCTGTCCTGCTTGACAATGCAGACCAAATTGACCAGCCATCATTGCAGTTTTTCGATTCCCAGTTCGAACAAACAGAGGAGAACAAACTGTTCTTCCTTTCTTCGATCAACAGCCCAGATTTAATTACAGGAGAGGATAAGCTTTTATTCCTTCTCCACTCGATGCCAGAGGTGGCAGCAAGCAGCGATATCCAAAAATTTCAGCTTGAACCGTTACGCTTAAAACATGTCCATGAACTCGTTGCCAAGCAGTTTGACGGGAAAACATTGTCTGCTGAATCAGAAGTGGCCCTCTTGCACAACTCTGATGGAAATCCGTTGTTTATCCTTGAGGCCTTATCGTTCCTTCTTATAAAAGGTAAGATAGAAGCCATAGGAAATGAATGGGATCTCTCCCTGGTCAAGCCTGAGGATATACCATCAAGCCTCAGCGAAATGATCAAAGAGAGACTGATGCGCATGAGTGAGGAAGCGGTAAATGTTCTCAAACTGGCCTCACTTCTCGGAGATAAGATCAATGCGCATAAGCTTGCAGAGTTATCAGAACTCAAACTAGAGCAGGTTACGGACATTCTTCATAACGCTCAAAGACAGCTTTTTATCGAGGAAACACCAAATTCTGATGAGTTCGTCTTTGCTCACAGGATGGACCGTTCTATTTTTTATTCACTCATGAATGAAGATGAGCGCCAGCAGCTTCATGCTCGTGCAGCAGAGATAGAACAGAAATTTTCTGCTGGCTCCCTCGAACGTGTCGTTGGAAAACTGGCTTACCATTTCCAGAATACTGGGAATTTGGATAAAGCGGCAAAGATGTTTTCTATTCTTAAAGATAAAATGGATGCAGTGTTTATTTCAAGAAGTGCCCAAAAAATCCTGAAAAAGAGGATACTTACAGCATCTTTAGCCAAAGAATCTCCCCTCGAACCTGAGGACCTCTTAAGCGCCATCGAGGCAGGGAGGGCTTTCAGGACCGCTCTGAATAATATACGCCTCTATCCTAAAGATCATGAGAATGTAAAGAGCTCGGTGGAGAGGATACTGCAACTTCTGGAACCATTTCTTGCTGAAAAGACGGAAATCCTTTCTATTTCGGTAACCCCGGAGACAGTACTTTTTAACGGCATGCCTCCGCCAGGGAAAGCGATTGATTCGCAATTGACAGAAGACCTGTACGGAATTCTGAGCAGCTACGGACTGCAAGGAGTGTTATTCGTACGAGGGCTAACCCGGGATGAACTGGAGAGATTTTTGAATTTACTCACCAAACCTCCTGAAGAAGTGGCTGGCCAGTGGGATAGGCTTGTGCAGGAACTCGAATTATCACACATATTGCCTGATCGAAAGATGTTTGTGGCGGTAGGCGAGCGCAAAATAATACTCGACAAACAAGAGCTTCTTGTCCAAGCCCCCTGGCAAGAAGGCCAGAGTGTACCATCCTCAACTCCGAAAGATGCCTCACCCATACCCGATGATCAGATGGAGATATTAAGAGATATGTTGGGCCAGTTTTCAAGGGATAAACAAGAGTTGCTCTCGGCAGTTCAATCTGGACACGCTGGCAAAGAAGAATTCAAACACCTTATAGATCTTCTTCAGCAGACGGACATTTCGGAGGTAACCAAAACTTTGTTGGAGTCTGAAGGAGTCTCCCCTCGCGGTGAAGGAGTTGAACCTGGAGAAGTTCCTCCTGGAGAAGCACCCGGGCAAGAAGATCCTACCGGGCGATATAAATATGCCGATGTTATTCCAGATGTAAAGCATGTGGAACAAATAGAAAAGGATCTTTCTCTGGCCTTCGAGGACCTTGATGTTGCGGACGCAAGAACTAAAGGGAGAGCAATGGCTTGGCTGGCAGAACAGGAACCTGAGAAATTAGCCGAGGCCGCCGTGAGGAGAATAACATCTGATATATCGCTCAAAGCTCGACGATTGGCTGCAGGAGCTATCCAGAAGGCTGGAAGAAATTCTGTGGAAGCATTTTTTGAAGAAATAAATCCTGATATACCAGTTACACAGCTTATTAAATTGATCAATGTCATCGACATGTTTGTCGACCACCCCAAAGTGATCCCCGTGCTGCGCGATATAACTCTTTCAGGACCATCTGAAACAGTGCAACCTGCACTGGATGTTTTGGAGCAACTTCCTGGGAAAGAAGTCGATTCGGCTCTCCTCGATTTATATGATTTAGCTGCGGGAAGAACAAAAGTACATCTACTCTATTTACTTGCTAAACGCAAAATTGTAGATGCTGTGCCTGTGCTTTTGGATGTAATAAAGCCGAAGTGGATCTGGGAGAGAGAGACAAGAATTTCGTTTCAATCGAAGGCTTGCAGAACTCTAGGCCTAATCGGTTCGCCAGAAACAGCAGAAAAACTTATTGCTGTTGCGACAAAGCCCAAACTATGGGCCTTTCAAAAAACAAAGCCTGAACCTATAAGAGCGGCTGCAACTTGGGCTTTGAGAAAATTACCAGGTAACGAGAGAATTAATACTGTTCTGGAAGTTCTGAAAAACGACAAGTCTCTCCGGGTAAGAAAGGCTGCCAGGTCATAAAAAGCTCCTCAAGGGGAACCCTTGCTTATCTTTATTTTTCCAGTCGAATAATAACCAAGGTCAGATCTTTGTGACTTAATGCTTTCCGGAATGTTCCTTTTAGTGTTGAATCTAAGTCGTTCTGGCCAGAAGTATATACATGTTTCACGCCACAGGCCAGAGCAATCTGTTCAATGTCTAAAGCTGGCACTTCTTGTCCCATGGCACCTCTCCCTACTCCAAGATTAACCTGGAATCCCGAGGTGGCAGTGGTTTTATTATCCAGGACGACCATCAGGATTTTGCTTTGGTTATGGACTGCATTACAGATGGCAGGAATAGTCGTATGGAAAAACGAAGAGTCGCCAAATAGAGCCACAACACGTTCATCAACTCCGGCTTTGCTCATACCATCGGCTGTGCTGACCGCAGAGCCTAAAGCATACTTAGCATCAAGCCGGTCTGCTACCGTCACCAGACAGCCGGGATCTCCGATAAGCACTGGCCTTTGTCCTAAACTCTCTGCAGCTTCCTCCAGCGTGTCAAGGATTTCATCATAGTTACAGTCTGCACAATAATCCTTCTTTATTGGTTTTTCTTCATCCTCTTTCTCTTTCAAATATTTTCGCCTGGGGACAAACTCCGGGATAAATTCAGTTAGAGCTCGCTGAATCTGCCAGCGAAATAATTCACCTTCCCTGCTTAGATGGTTGCTCTGTTTTCCATATATTTTCGCAGGGCAGCCATTATCATGGGCAATAGCCTTGATATGGGTTTCCACATAAGGCTCGATCTCTTCAACAATCAGGACTTCATCACAATCCCGCAGAAACTCTGTAATGGTCTTTCTGGGTAAAGGATAAAGGACGCCCAGTTTAAAAAGGCGAAGTTTCCCAGGATGTTCATGGCCCAAAACATCGAGAAGTTTCGCATGAGCAAATCCGGCACCTAGAATTCCTTTTACTCCAGCACCAGTCACCCTGTTAAACGGAGAGCTGTCAGCCCACTCGCTCATGGCTTCAATTCTTCGATGTAGATCCCTATGCTTTTTCACTGCATTTTTGGGGACAGGAACGAATCTAAAAGGTTCTCTGACTAAACCGAGATTGACTTCCCGGTAAGGCTCGTCAGAAACAGGGACGGATTCCTTCTGCTGGGTGAAGCTTCGAGTCTCCCGAATTATCACTGCCGTATTGAACTCTTCTGATATATTAAAAGCTTCTCGCATCATAGCATAACCTTCAGCCGGACTTGATGGCTCCATCATCGGCATTTCCAGCAAAGTCGCCAGGGATCGTGAATCCTGGTCATTTTGAGATCCGTATGCACCAGGATCATCCCCTAGAAGAATGACCAGCCCTCCATGGACCGGAGTTAAATTAAGAGCCATGAGCGGATCTATCATCGCATTCATGCCCACACTTTTTGTACAGACCAAAGCACGGCACCCTGCTATGGAAGCACCGATACCCATTTCCAAGGACACTTTCTCATTACTCGACCATTCCACATAGATTTTATGCTTTTTTGCCAGGCTAACCATTGTCTCAACCGTCCCTGAACTCGGTGAGCCAGGATAACTTGTCACAAGTTTTACACCACTGGACAGGGCCCCAAAAGCCATAGCCTGGTCTCCATTAAGCGTTTTCAAACTCATAAGGATCCTCTTAAATTAAGATTTATAGCTGTATATCATTATACATCCTAATAGCTCAGTAAATTAGAACAAAAATCACCATATTAATATTGATCAAATTTAAATTTTTATGTCAGAATTACTTTTATCCATCCCGGTGGCTTTTCCTCTTCTTCGAACCCAGTAGAAGGCAAACGGGATTCCAGTAACGATAAAAATAAGATCGACGGCAGAATTCTGCCATTGATAAACGGTTCTGAGGACGATCAGGCCTATGATAAACAAGAGAGATAGAAGGGGAAGGAAAGGATAAAGCGGGACGCGGAAGTAGTTTGTGCCTCCTATGTGGTCTCTCCTCATTTTGAAAAGCGCCAGAGTGGAAAGCCCGTAAAAAATCAGGATCGTAAAGACCAAGCCGGTTGCAATTGCCTCGAATGTCCCGCGGATAATGAGAATGGCTCCCCCCCAGAGGCAGTGAACGACAATCGCCCGGGAAGGAGTTCGGAATCGGGGATGGATGTGATCCAGCCATTTAAAGAAGAGCCCGTCTCTGGCCATAGCATAATAGGCCCGGGTCGCAGTCATCATGGTTCCGTTGATGCTCCCGCTTGCGGAAATTATCACTAGGAGCGCGATGAGCGCACCGCCGACAGGACCGATTAACACGGTCAGGACATCTGAAGCGACGATCGTGCTCTCCCTTATTCCCTCCATTCCAAGAATCCTATGGTAGGTTAAATTTGTTAAGGCATAAAGCAGGATAACTAAACCAATTCCGATCACCAGGCTTAAAGGGATGATACGTCTTGGATTTTTCATTTCTCCGGCTGAGTACCCGATCCGTTCCCAGCCCGTGTGGGAAAAAATAATAAGCATCAGGACGGCGACGACACTCCCCAAAGGGCTCAACAACCCTTCTGGCGCTGCTCTGGTAGAAAGCAAGTTTTCATGTCCCTTGCTGAAGACAATGCCGACGATAACGATGGATAACAGAGCCCCCACTTTCAGGATCGTGGAGAGTTTCTGGAAAACACTGGCCCTTTGAATCCCGATATAGTTCAGGGCGCCTAACAGAAAAATGACGGCGAGTGCGATGATGATCCGGCCGACTCTATCCAAGACAACAAAATAGCCAAAGTAATCCGCTACGATCAGGGCCAGGCCTGCGGCTGCGCTTGTCCGGATGATGAACAGCTGTGCCCACCCAAACATGAATCCGGCAAAGGGTCCGAAGCATCGGCTTATATATACATATTCTCCTCCCGTATTAGGCATTCGCGTTCCGAGCTCGGCATAGATCAACCCGCTGGTAAATACAAAAACTCCGACCAGCAGCCAGAGAAGAATGATTGAGTCGAAGGAGGCGATGTAGCCGGCAATGATCTGCGGTGTGGAATAGATGCCAGCACCTATTGTGATCCCGATTAGGATGGCAATTCCGTCAAAGACACCCAGAGCCTTACGGAGAGAAGGCCTTGAAGAGCTGGCCTCATTTGGCATGGTGCGTAACATATAGCACAGCAAAATTTAACGGTCAAACGCTTTCCCTCCAGCTCCACGAAAAATTATCGAATAAAGGGGACAGGCTACTTTTTTTCCCTCCAGTCTTTTCATGCTTATAATAATCATTAAAAACTTGATAAGAATGGCAATTCCTGTAATACTTTCCCTTGCTGAAACTATAGATAAGATCTTCATCTATTCTCGATTGATATGGGTAAGAAACGTCGTTTTAATCCTGAGCGGAGCGAGAATAAGCCTGGACTAACAGAAAGAAGTACTCAGCTGAGGTTCTAAGCCAAGATGAATCATAAAAGTATCATGGGGTATATTAAAAAAAATTTTGTTAGGGGAGGTCACCATGAAAATTGAAATTTTTGAAATGGAGAGAGCCCAATCTTTATTGGAAAACAGAGTGAAGTATAACCTATCAGAAAGCGGCGTTCACCCTTATACTCTTGAAGAGTTCCTGAAAAGCGACGAGATTAAAAAATTGTTGTCTATACGGCTTGGTTATGGCCAGACAAACGGCTCTGATGAACTTAGAGAAGCTATAAGCCGCCTCTACCCAGGAACAGATCTTGATAATGTCCTAGTTACAAACGGCTGTGCAGAAGCAAATTTTATTACCATCTGGCAAAATTTAGAACCAGAGGATGAGCTTATCCTTATGCTGCCCAACTATATGCAGATCTGGGGACTTGCCCGCTCTTTTGGTATTAAAGTCAGGCCCTTTCATCTAAAAGAAGAGCTTAAGTGGGGGCCGGACCTTGATGAATTGAAAGGCTTGATATCCCCTCGAACAAAAATGATAGCTGTTTGCAATCCGAACAATCCTACAGGAGCTGTGCTGAGCGAAAGTGAGATGAAAGAAATTGCTAGCCTCGCCGAAGATGCAGATGCATGGATCTATTCTGATGAGGTATATCGAGGGGCAGAATTAGACGGAGAAGAAACGCCAACTTTCTGGGGCCTATGCGATAAAGTGATAATCAGTTGCGGACTCTCAAAAGCTTATGCTCTTCCAGGTTTGAGAATAGGCTGGCTGGTCGGACCCAAGAAAAAGATTGAAGAGGCCTGGGCTTACCACGATTATACATCCATCTCTTCGGGAATTCTTAGTAATTGGATAGCATCTTTGGTTTTAGAGCCTGAGCGAAGAAAAAAAGTTTTCGACCGCAACCGGGAAATTCTGAATGAAAATTTGGCTGTGCTTGAAGAGTGGATTCAAAAACACAAACCTCTTTTTGAGCTAATCCCTCCTCGAGCTGGTGGATTGGCTTTTCTCAGGTATAACATGGAAATCAACTCAACAGAACTTGCCGATAAGTTCATAAAAGAGAAGAGTGTTTTTGTCGTTGCCGGCGATTTTTTCGGAATGGATCACTATATACGTATTGGGATTGGCGCAGAAAAGGATTACTTTAAAGCAGGATTAAAACTTATTGATGAAGCATTAGAGGAAATCAGCGGAAATTCCTCTGTTTAAAGGATAATTTGGATATTTTTTCTAAACCTCCTATTTATAAACAGAACTAAAAGGTGGACTTGATAAATCAAGCCCCTGCACAAGACGAATCAAATCCATGAACAATGGGGCCTGGCCCTATTTTTTCCATTAGGGATAATGCAGGGGAAGGACAGTCGGAGCAGGGTGCACGGTCCTTTTAAAAGGTGAACTTGATAAATCAAGCCCCTACAAATCTATCCTTACAAAATAAATCGGTGGGCTTGATAAATCATTCCCGTTTAATAAAGGAGCTCTCAATTAACTCACTTATTTATAAATAGAGCTAACTTGTTTACAATCAATCCACAGTTAGGGTCTTGCTGATATTGCGGGGTTGATCAGGATTGATTCCTTTTTCCTGACTCACGTAATAGGAAAGCAGCTGCGAAACAATAACACCGAGGAGAGGAACAACGAAATAATTTTTAGAAGGCAGAGAAATGAGTTCATCTGAATTGAGAGAAAGAGAATCATCGGGAGGAGCTATGGTACAAATTTTTCCCAAACGGCAACTTACTTCGTTTATATGGGAGAGAGTCATGTGCACATCCTCAAGGGTGGAGAGAAACAAAACCCAATCATTCTTCTTGATTATTGCCAGCGGGCCATGTTTGAACTCAGAAGAATACATCCCTTCACACGGAATATATGTAATCTCCTTCATTTTCAAAGCTCCTTCCAGGCATGCTCCGATACTTATCCCAAAGCCAAGGTAATAGAGGTATTCTTTTTTCGCCAAAAACCGGGCAACCTGCTGGCACTTCTCTGAAGCCAGGGATATTGTTTTCTCGATGAGAGAAGGCAATTTTTCGAATTCTTCTTTTAAATCAGCGTTTT
>LAZR01002516.1_pt1 | contig 10603 bp, 9 predicted proteins | sample 329461 | NCBI WGS metagenome assembly LAZR01 (sample SAMN03002196, study PRJNA259156) | marine sediment metagenome | biome: sea floor; feature: Hydrothermal impacted sediments; material: marine sediment; isolation source: Loki non-amplified sample from Loki's castle hydrothermal vent sediment ...
GAGAAAGACCCTTTATTTCATAAGAAAGATCACATTCCATCTTATGCTGAAATTCTTCGAAACGCGTGCCCAAAATTTCTTTTGCAAAATTTTCGGTGTCAGCTGCATTAAGTTTACTTGCACCTTCAAAATACACGAGCTCGCCAAATGTTCTAAGATACGGTGGTGTTCCCGCTTTAACGATTAGATCCGAGGAGCCCTCTTTGACCATTTGCTCTAACAGTTCTCTTATCTTCATAAAGCGACTCCTTGTTTAAACTCACTAGGATTTGATGATTTAGCTAAAGCTTGTTCATAGGTCACTAGTCCTTGCTCTACCAACGCCTCTAGCGACTTATCCAAAAGCTTCATACCGTCTGCCGCTCCCGTTTGAATCAATGAATAAACCTGATGAGTCTTACCGCTCCTTATGGCATTTCTGACACCTGAGTTTGCGACGAGAACTTCGGTCGCAACTACGCGGCCTTCATTGGTCTTAAGTGGCACAAGAGTCTGAGATACGACAGCTTGAAGACAAGTCGATAACTGCATTCTAACTTGGTCTTGTTGATCCGGTGGAAAAACATCTATCATTCTATCTATTGTCTGAGCAGCATCGATCGTGTGAAGAGTTGCAAAAACCAAGCTTCCCGTTTCTGCCGCGGTGATCGCCAATGACATTGTCTCCAGATCCCTTAGCTCGCCGACCAAGATCACATCCGGATTTTGTCTTAACACGTGTTTCAGAGCGTCAGCAAAGCTATTCGTGTCTCCGCCCAGCTCACGTTGATTGATCGCGCTTTTCTTGTCATTATGCAAAAATTCAATGGGATCCTCGACAGTAATAATATGGCGACGGCTGTCTGAATTAATTTGATCGATCAAAGCCGCTAGTGTTGTAGACTTACCGCTTCCCGTTGGACCCGTTACAAGCACCAGGCCTCTAGGCAAATTACAAAATTTTAATATTGACTCCGGTAATCCCAGTTCATCTGCCGATTTTATTTCAAATGGAATTGCGCGATAAACAGCGCCTGTAAAGCCGATTTGATTAAAATAATTAACTCTAAAACGAGCAGTACCGGGAATGGAATAAGCCATGTCTAGCTCTTTTTCTTGCTCGAATTCACTGACTTGCTCGCGTGTAAGTATAGAGGTCGTTAGATTTTTAACGGACTCAGCAGTCAGCTGTGTCTCTTCCAGCTTAACCAATGAACCATTTACACGTACTATTGGAGGCTGGCCGACTTTCAGGTGAAGGTCAGAGCCACCTTTTGAAACCATTTCTTTTAACAGCCTGTCAAGCTCAGTTTTTGCTTGTTCTTTTGTTAATTCAGCCATAGCACTTAAGTATCTATCGGCTAGACTAGCGTTAACCTTTAGGGTAATTTCAATATTTTTATGCTTTTAAAAGTTTAACTCTAGTGGTAAGTGGTTTCGTTTTGCTCGGGTTCTTGTTTGGGAGTCAATCTGGCCTGGAAAGGTATGCGATTTACCAGTTCTTCTTCAAGATAAGTCTCGACCCAGTAAGTGCCTTCTTCATCTAAAGGCAGACCGACTAATTGACCGTTTATGTTGTAGCTAACCTCTGTTTCTGCAAGTTCAAAATTTACTTTGTCGCTTTCAAAAATCGATTGGCCTTCAGGATTAAAAATCTTGGTCTGGGTATTAAAATTTCCTTGCCCGTCGGTAAAACGTGACAAAAGCCAGAGCTTAGGATGAACTGCCGGAAACTTTTCGACATATATCTGTTCAAAAACTCCGAGGATAGCGACTTTGTTCGAGTCTTGATACACTGCCACATCATCGCACATGATAACGTACTGTAGGATTGGTTTCTTTTTAGCCATGTGTTTAGTTTACCAAATATCAAACGTTTTAAATACAAGCAGATCAAGCTCTTTATTGTATGATATCAGCCGCTGCCTTCGAATACACTTTTAGGTTCTTAAAAAATGTTATTTAAGTACGTGGTTTCGGATGAGGTGTGAAGGGCGTCAAAAAGCAGCCGTTGTAGCCATACTCTCTTGACTCGGTTTTTTAAAAATTCGTCCTGCTACCCGCTTCTATGTTCCAATACTTCTAAAAAAGGAGCAGTTTCACCGGTAAACTCCGGACCGCCGCGTCAATTCTGTTAGTTCAAGTTTTTTGACTAGAACGACCGCTTAATGTAAGTATCCTCCTGCTAAGGAGCAAAGTCAAGGTAAAAAACCTGTTTTGTAAGAATATACCCATTTCTATGAACACTTTAATCATTCACAGTTAATTTTCGGTTCCACCAAATATATTTCGATACAAAAAAGGTCCGAGGGTTAATTTCTAGCTATTGCCTAAACATTACTTTTTCGCTGCTGAAAATACGAGTAGTCGCAAAAATTGCTAACAAAGCATAAAGAAGAGTCGATAGAAATGTAACACTATAATGAAAAACGTTGAAATCATTAAGAAAAAGTTCCTTAAAAACTACTATTACGTTAATAACAGGAGCCATTAGCATAAGCCAATTGACATCCAGTTTAGGCGTAATAGAAATAACAGCTATTGGCACCAAAGCAATTGTATACAGAGCCGTTAAATAATTTTGCCCCTCCTTAAAACTGCGGGCAAAAATACATAAAGCTAACATTACAGCACTAAACATTGCCGCTATAAGAACTGCCAAAGCAAGCAAAGCAATGCTTGCCTCAATAGACAAAGAAAAATTCAAAGATCCAGAAGACATTTCCATAACCTCGATGGGAAATTTTTTCAAGCTCCAATAAAGGCTAGTTACAGCAAAAATAATGGTAGTAACACTGACAAATAAAACTGCCAAAAACTTTCCTAGAACAATCTCTACACGACTTGCAGGAGTCATCAGTAGAGCCTCCAGAGATTTTCTCTCCTTTTCTCCGGCTGAAAGGTCAATAGCCGTGTACAGACCGCCTATTATGGCCCAGGTTACTATCATCATCGGCATGAGAAAACTAAGAAACTGACCTCCCATTTTATTTTTACTGGCAATATTGCCAGTATTAATATTCAATGGATTTAAAACTTGCGGGTCGATCTTAAGCTTAGCTAATCTTTTTATCCTAACAGATTGCGAAAAATTGCTTAAAACAAAAACAATATTTTGGCCGGCCGAAACTGAAGATGGATTTGTTTGATCTGTCCATACCTTTACATTGATTGCCCGATTATTCTGTAATTTATTTTTAAAGTTTTTGTCAATAATCAAGGCAGCTTCCGCTTTCTTTTTTCTTAAATCATCGAGCGGTTTTTTTGAAATCTTTAGAGCAATAGTTTTATCAGATTTAAAGGCTTTTTTTAGATCAGCATTCTCATACGTTATGGCTACTCTTTTCTTTTCTTGCGAAACACTCTTTTGTTGACCTTCAACAAACTTACCAAAACCTATAATTGCAATTGGCATCAAGATGATTGGCACCACTATCATAATGAGAAGAGTGCGCCTATCTCTAAAGGTATCTAATAGTTCTTTTTTTAGAATTACGCTAATTCTTTTCATTATCTTTAACCAATACCATAAAGGCATCCTCAAGAAATAGTTTGTCTGTCTTTTTCAAAATTGATGAAATTTCCTCATTAATAATTATCTTTCCCTGGTGTATTATTGCCGCTCTTTTACATAATTTCTGAGCTTCGCTCATGATGTGCGTTGACAAAATAACACATTTCCCCATTTCTCTAGCCTGTCTAATAAAATTGACTACAGTTTGAGCAGCTATCACATCTAACCCGGTTGTGGGTTCGTCTAGTATTAATACCGGCGGATCGTGAAGTATCGCTCTGCCAATAGCAACTTTTTGTAGCATTCCTGTCGAAAAATTTTCGGTTTTTCTATCAGCAAAACTTGCCATATCTAACAACTTAATTAGTTCATTTATTCGTTCTTCAAGCTTCTTCCCACTTAGTCCGTATAGTCTGCCAAAATACCTAAGATTTTCCCTAGCCGTTAACCGCCCATATAAACCTATCGCGGCTGTTAAAATCCCCACGACCTGTCTAACGTTAGAAGGTTCCTTTGTAATGCTAAAACCGAAAACTTGAGCATTTCCACTAGACGGCTTTATTGTTGTAGCTATCATTCTTAGAGTAGTAGTTTTGCCAGCTCCATTTGGTCCCAGTAGACCAAAAACGTCACCAGCGTCTGCTTCAAAGCTTACTGAATCTACCGCTTTTTCCCCGTTGAATTCTTTAGATAGCGACTTAACGCTCAGCATTTTTTTCATCATCTCTTTTTGATTGTCTTAATCATATACTTAACTATTCTAATAATAATAAGTCCCAAGAATAATAAGGGTACTAGTTGTCCGATGACTAAACCGGTGAATGCAGCTCCGAGGTCAGCAAAGTTTCCCTGGCTGTATGCGCTTTTCATCAAGTCAATATTCTTGTTCAGCGCTGAACTCTTCAAAACAGCAAACAAATACAAGACCCCAAGACTAGTAAAAAAGGCTATGCTAAAAGTATAAAGAAACGAATAGCCGATAAAGAATTTTCTAGCAGCAGGCTTTAATTTTGGCATTTGAAAATTTGTTTCTTTTCTTAATATTTTTCTAAACATTAAATTTTTCACGTAAGAAAAAGTTTTTTCATGAGCATTATTGATCCCAATATAATCAGTAACAGCCCAATAACCATCCGATCGTAGAAAAGGATCTAAATTAAGAACAATTGCAGCTATATTAATCACGCTTACTATTAACAAGGTTAAATTGACACCAAAAAAAAGCATCCACGCAGAAAGAACGGCCCCTAAAATTAATTGAAAATATATACCGGCCATATCTGAAACAACTCTTTGCCCCCGTTTCAACTCCCAAGCGTCACTGGTATCAGTAAAAATAATCGGTTGAAACATATATATTCCCAATCCTAAAAAACGCGGTTTTAATCCAAAATTAAATGATGCTACTACATGGCCAAACTCATGTATTAGCATCATGGCGATCAGCATAGTGACTAATAGCGGAAAGTGTATTTGTTTCGTATCTAAAGAGCCGCCTTCAAACAATAATTGTTTTGAAAAATATAGATATGTGTTGATTGCCAAAAATACTGATAACAAAGATATCAGAATATATTTATTGAAAAAGAAAGTGAAAGGCTTAGATATAAACTCAAGCCTCTCGCCTTTGATTAAGTTAATGTGGAACCACATTTTCATGCGGTCTACTTTGCGAGCATTAAGACCTTCGAATATTCCCAAGGGCTTTAAGTGATCCTTTATTAAATCTTCAATTTCTTTTTTATTTGTTTTTATCTTTTCTTTAAGTTCTAAGTCTTTAACTATTTGAGATATATCACGCGTACCATCAAGCAATGGCACTACTTTCTTTAGTTCTTCTGTTATCTTGAATTGCCTACCCGAATCCTCGAGTCTAAGCAGATAATAACTATCTTCTTCTGCAGTATCCAGATGTTTAATCTCATATGGCTTGACTTTATAATTCATGATTACCAATCTCTAGTTTATTTCAATGCTGCTGTAATAATAGTATCGGCTGTTGAAAGAATAACTTAAGACAATTAAATAAGCGCCTTAAAAAAGACGCTTATTTGCTTTCATTTATTTATTGCAGATTTTAGCGAGCTATCTTAATAATTCTGTAACCATTATATAGCCATATAACGCCAGCAAAAATGGCGATAACCCAGAACCAATAGCTTGTTCTATCTTCTAACTCTTCAATCGGATTAACTTTAAACAAATGTCTCACCCCCTGTAAAAAAGTATAAAAATTCCCCTCCAAAGATATCTATGTTTTAGATTTCTAGGAAAAGAATCGTTCACTACTATTTCAAACTGATGCTTAATAATACTTATTGCTACAATATACACACTGTGAGCGGTTTTGTCAATATTTACCAATTGCTTTGCATGCGCTTGGCTTCTTCTACGGTTCTAAGATAAGAATAGTTTGCTACCATTTCAAACTGCTTAATAATGCGTATTGCAACACTATACACACCCATAGTGAACTTGTCAACCACTAGAACGTCCATAGCTTACTGATTTTATTATTAAACAGCCTGTAATCAAACTATTAACTAGTCGACAAATACCTAACTAAATGGTAAACTAGTATGTATCAAAATTAAGAAAGGAGGTTTATTAATGAAAACCAAACTTTTTACAATTCTAGCTTTATCACTTATAGTAACCCTCGTATTATCGGTGCCAGTCCAAGCCAAAAAAGCAAAAGGACCTGTCGATAAAGGAGTTTTTATCGATTACGCTAAAGCCAAAGGCGGAAAAGGCGGAGGCGGTGGCAGAGGTGGCGGTGGAGGAAAAGGCGGTCCTCCCACTGATCAAAGCACGACTTACAAATACAGTGGTGTGCATTGGGAAAACCCAAATGTGACATACCGAGTTGATCAAGCTTCTAGCGGTCTAGACCCTAGCGCAGCTTTGTCAGCGGTTCAAGCAGGTTTTGATACCTGGGAAAACGAACTTAATCCTTTTGGATTACCCGATATGTCTATTATCAATTACACCTATGATCCAACCGCTGTTACCCATTCCGGAGGACCAAACCTTGATGGAGAAAATAGCGTTTCCTGGGGCCCGACTCCTTCCGGTGCGATTGCGGTTACATACTATTGGTACTATCGACAAGGTAAGCGTCTCGTTGAAACTGACATGGTCTTAAGTAACGCTCTACCATGGTCTACAACAGGTGCTTCGACTGCCTATGACGTACACAATATCACCGCTCATGAAGCAGGTCATACTCTAGTCCTTCTCGACCTATATAGAGAGAAAGATAAGGAACTGACAATGTATGGCTACGGTTCCTTGGGTGAGACAAAGAAACAAGATTTAGGAATAGGCGATATGCTGGGAGTCGAAAAAATCTATCCGACCCCATAAACATTTCGCATATTGATATTACAAAAAAGGGCCGAAAGGCCCTTTTTTTATTGAGATAATTAAGCACTAAAAAAGGAGCCCGAAGACTCCAAATTCAATCTACAAACTTCAATCTTCAATTATCAGTTATTTATATACTTGGTCTTGTTACTCCGAACTAATCTAGTCTTCTTCAAGCGTACTCGTATCGCCTTCATCGAGACCAAGTTCGCGAGCTTTTAGGACTCTTCGCATAATTTTCCCACTACTTGTTTTTGGAAGCGAATCAACAACATCAATTTCTCGCGGATAAGCGTGACCGGCCAAACGCTTCTTAACCAGTGCCTTAAGATCTTCATAAAGATCGTCACTCCACTCATTACCAGCCCTTAACGTAACAAACGCCTTTATTATCTCGCCCCGTAAAGCATCGGGCTTTCCTATAACACCGGCTTCAGCTATTGCCGGATGCTCGACCAAAGCACTCTCAACTTCAAAAGGGCCGACTCTCTCACCGGATGTATTAATAACGTCATCTGCGCGGCCGATAAACCAATAATAGCCATCTCTGTCTTTATAAGCCTTGTCACCTGTCGTATACCAACCGTTAACAAAATATTCCTTATATTTCTCGGGATTCTTATAAATCTCTTTCATCATGGACGGCCAGCCGGGTTTGACAGCCAAATTACCGTGCGCACCTTCACCAAGCTCATTACCTTTATCATCTATGATTGTCGCTTCAACACCGGGAACAGGCTTGCCCATCGAACCGAGCTTTATATCCATCGAAGGATAATTACAGATAAGCATCGCGCCTGTTTCAGTCTGCCACCAGGTATCATGAAATGCTAAGCCAAAAACTTTTAGACCCCAACGAATAGCTTCCGGATTCAAAGGCTCCCCTACACTGCAAAGATGGCGCAAACTGTTAAAACCAAACTTCTTAGCAATATTTTCGCCCGATTTCATGAGCATTCTTACCGCAGTCGGTGCCGTATAAAAAACCGTTACTTTATACTTATCGATCATCGTATACCACATCTGAGGATCAAAACGACCGCTATAGATCACTTGTCTCACGCCACAGGCCAACGGCCCGATTATACCGTAAGAAATCCCGGTGACCCATCCATGGTCAGCCGTACACCAGTAAGTGTCGTCTTCTTTTAGATCCAAGACCCATTTCGAAGTAAAATACTGCTGTATTACAGCCCTATGCGCGTGGATTACTCCTTTGGACTTGCCCGTTGTGCCCGACGTGTACAATATGAAAGCGGGATCCTCGGCTTTTGTTTTTACAACCTCAAACGCGTCTGAGCCTTCGTCGATTAAACAATAATAACAAACCTCTTTATCACATTTATTAGTATCATGAGCTTTTTTATCAGCAACGATAATAGTCTTCAAATTCGGTAGGTCCTTTGCGACATTGTCGATACGGTCCTTTAATTCCGGAGAAGTTATTACTGCCTTGGCTTCACTGTCCCCCAGTCTTTGCTTTATTGCATCTTCGCCAAAAGCAGCAAACATCGTACCCGCAACCGCACCGCACTTTAGGATACCCAGAAAAGAGACATAAACTTCAGCGCATTTTGGCATGAAAATAAAGACTTTGTCGCCCTTTTTAATGCCCATTTTTTGCAAAGCACTAGCCCATTTATTGGAGAGCCTGTAAAGGCCTTTGTAAGAGTAAGTGCTAACATCTTGCTCGCCACTGTCGACGATCAAAGCACTCTTATTCCAGATCTTTGTTCCCTTGTGCTTTGCTAAAACCCAGTCCGCGATATTTAGGTAATCGCCATTTAATCCTAAAGATTCCCCAGCTTTTTCCCAGCTAGCAAATTTGTATTGCTCATCGTAATCATTCAAATTTGGCTTGATTATGTTGCCTTGTGTTTTCTTGATAACCTCGATTTTTTCTTTAGTTGCCATGCAGTCTCTACTCCTTTAAGTAACGGTTTACTGTTTATGATTCGACAGAAGCGCTTTTTTCTTTAACTGTCGTTAGCGGATTTGTGGTTTTCAAACAAAGAATTTAGTAAAATTTAGGAACGTGAGTCAAATAAAACAATTAATTGCGGTAATCATAGCATTAATAGTAGCAATATCAAGCGGTTGCATAGACTCCCCTGCCAAATACCAAGGCAAAGTCGACCTCGAAAGTTTCAAGAAAATATCTAAAGTCAGGTTTGGATTTTTAGGCGTTGAGCACGAACCCGAAATTTTGGAGAAAGCCGGAGTCCGCTGGGACCGCCCTCACCCCGGACCCTTTGTTTGGAACGATATAGATCCTGATGGCCAAGGCAATGATTTTAATTGGGATAACACCGATAGCTATATCGATAAGGTCCAGCAATATGATTTTGTCACTTTAGCTACCATCTGGCCTTTTAATCAATCAGATGCCGACAAATATCATACAGATAAACCGGAGGCCAGCGGCGAAGTTTTCAGAGAACTACCGGACAAATTATATAAACCGGGCGATATGAAGGCTTACAAGGGTTTTATTAAAGCACTGGTAGAGAGATATGATGGTGACGGCAAAGATGATTATGAGGGTCTTAAATATCCTATTAAATACTGGGAAGCAAGCAACGAACCCAGCATGCAAAACGAAGAGCTTACGTTTTTTCAAGGAACGCCTGATGATTATTTTGAGATATTGAAAGCAACATATGAAGCGGTCAAGGAGGCTGACTCTGGGGCTTATGTCCTACACGCCGGTTCAGCAGGCATGGGAGATGGCCAAAAGCCTTTCTGGGACAAGATGTTTTCAATTAAAGATGTCGGAAAATATTTCGATATTGCAAATATTCACTCAATAAACGCTTCTGCTGATTTCTGGGTTCCTGATTTTGCCAAGCTTTTGAAAGAAAAAGGATTAGATGATAAGCCCATATGGGTTACAGAGGCCAACCTCGGTCGTAAATCTATGGCTCCTCCTCCTCCACCGCCGTCTGAGCCCGGACAAGGCAAAAAGCCGCCTCTGCCGCCCGATAAAGTAAAACCTGAAGAAACAGAGCTCTCAGTTGATGAACATGCGAAGAAACTTGAAGAAGCCTTTGAAACCGCCTTTAGTTCAGGTGCTGAAAAGATATTTTATACTTCACTGCGCGCTAACGATATCGATCCGGGCACAGAACTCATAAGCGATGAAGATGGTGTGAATTCACCAGCTTGGCTTACGTTTAAGAAGCTCGTAGAAAAATATGATAAGTATTAGTCTTCAGTCTTCAAAGTGCAACCATCAACAGAACATGAAGTATTGCTCACGTTGAAGTTTGATAATTGAAGGTTGAACGTTGCCTACTTATGCTGCCTCTTCTAGTCTAACTCGTATAGGCTTTACGTCAGGTTCCAGTTGCATTCCTTGAACGAACAAGTCACTTGCAACCATACCGCTAATTGTCTCGATCAACAATCTCAATTCCTGATCCGTGTATCCTTCGTCTTGCAGGATTCTTGTATGAAAATTAATGCAATAATCACAGCCTGTCTGTAACGAGGTGCTCAAACCGATTATGTGAAACTTCTCTTTGCCCATCTTTTGTTGGGCATCTTTGGTAGCATTCCACTTAGCTGCTAACTTTTCGGGATTATTTGCCCAAGCCTGAAATACTTTTGGAACAAAATCGAGCTTGTAAAAGCTTCTGATATCTTCGTAAATTTCTTTTACCTGGCCTTTAGCCTCTTTTTCAGAAACAAGTTTAATCACAGTCATAAATTGAATTCTTTCCAAACCAATAACCATCTAAACCA
>LAZR01002518.1_pt1 | contig 10600 bp, 10 predicted proteins | sample 329461 | NCBI WGS metagenome assembly LAZR01 (sample SAMN03002196, study PRJNA259156) | marine sediment metagenome | biome: sea floor; feature: Hydrothermal impacted sediments; material: marine sediment; isolation source: Loki non-amplified sample from Loki's castle hydrothermal vent sediment ...
GTTCAGAGGACAAGAATAAAATGGCAATAGTAGTAAATGACGACGCATTAAAAGCAGAAGTTGAAGCAGCACTTGATGCGGCAGTTAATACCCCAGCTGAAGCCGCTACGGTTTGGTTTGAGCCAGGTAGTTTACCTTCATTTATTGATACATCAAAAACAGACGTATTAAGTAACCCCTTAACAAGCACATTGCCTGGTGGGGTGACAACGGCTATTGCATCAGAAGTTACTGATCTGATCGCCGATAACGCTCTCCAATCTACGAGATTTCGACGAGCACATGCAGGCCGAATTGGTGGGCCCGATCATGGGATTAATGTAACAGCATTAACGTCAGCCTTTGAACTTAACTTTGCTGAATTTGGTACAATTGGAGCTGATTTTAATATTGAAGCCGGCGATAATATCGATGCTTCAAATATTATTGCTGCAGGCGCGTCGATAGCTGCCCTGTTGGTTACACATAGAACGGCATCATCTGTTATCGACGTACAAGTTTGTCACTCCAGCTGCCATGTCAGTTGTCACAGTAACAGGGCCAGGAGATAAAATGTAATGTTTCACTTACTAAACAAAACATACCTTGATCTTTCAGCCAGTCTTGAAAATACAGTGAACTGTATCCTGATTTCTGAGGACCTTGCAAAGTATCCATTTACGCCCGATCCAACTATAGACAATGGTAGAACTCTGTATCATGTTGCTTCGTCTTATGATGATTTGATTAACGACCATTTTTATGGTGATGAAAATGCTCTATTTTCCTTTCTTGTCGCGGTTCCATACACAGACCGATTCACACTATACGCAGATCCTGCTGCGTTCGAAAAGATTTTAGTTAAGTGGTTAAAAACCATTCTAAGCAACGCAACTAACGACGAACTGTACATTGTATACCGGTTGACTATGTTGAAACTAAAGATGATTCACAGTCAAATTGCTCACTCACCACAAGATAGGAAAGACGCATACGATAGTCTTGTTATTCTTGATCGCGCCGCGTGGGATACAGCTTACGCAACAATTGCACCATACGCATTCACAGATTTCTCATTCAAACAAAATATCAGCCTAGAATGGCTTCTTGCTGATTGGTTGTACGACGGAGAAAACTCTCCTTACGCTGCAGAATTCAAATCAAGAGTTGAGAAAATCACTTGGAAGAGCATCGGTTGGGAAGTCAACGAGTTAAAGAGAAACCTCTTGAACGCCATGTTTGATTTAGATACATTGTGGCCTACCGACTTCACGACAGAACTAGATTTTGCGACAGCGGACTTTGCTGATGTAGTTGCAGCAAAACCTGAATTATCTTTCCTACAGGACATGAGTTGTAGTGCACATGACCTCACCAGCTTACAAGGGTATGGCAGCGCCTTACTCGATTTGTGGTACGACTACATGGACGGTACAGGTACGGATGATGCTCACCTCAGAGCTTTCTGGCCGTATATTACTGCTGGTGGAACTCTTGACGTTAAGGGTCTTGTAGAGTATGATAGAGACTTGAAGTTCGGTACCCAATTGTTCGCAAGAACAGAGTACAGACACAAAATGAACCCAATGCTGATTTCGTACTTCTACCACTTGAGTAGAACCAACGATACAGGAACACTTGCGAGGTTTGCACTGTAATGACTACATTCGAGTTTGATGGTCCGGCGGTCAGTTTACTTGAACGGTTGAGAAAACGTCATGGGCTCTCAACCAGGGCTGAAGTATTACGAAGAGCGATTACCTTACTTTATGTTTGTGTAGAAGCACAACAAGACGGTGCAAAGGTTTACGTAAAGAAGAATGGAGAATACAAACAACTTGTGGTTGGTAATGAATGTTCACATTGTGGAGCAGTATGAAATCAAACGAGATATTTGAACAGCAGTGGCAGGACGAGCCCGAAGGTCCGGGTGTTAAAGTAATTGATCGTCCACCAGAGCTTGGTCGAGTGGAAAAGATAACTCCGAAGAAACCAAAGACGTACTTCTGTGTGCTTTATAACGATCCATACTCTCACGCAGAGTTTGTTGTTCATATTTTAATGAAGTACTTTGGACATAACGCGGACCAAGCGATGCATATAATGATGCAAGCTCATATGTCCGACAAGCAGCCTTGCGGTGGCCCATATTCAAAAGATGTTGCGGAGTCAAAAGCAAAGGAGGCAATGGATGAAGCAAGGGCGAAAGAAATGCCGTTAATGATAACTGTCGAAGAAATAACGGCGGACTAGGAGCTAGATATGGGTCCAATATCACCAGGGTTTGATCCCTAATAAAAGAGAAACATATGCAGATAATGGAAGCAACTCTTCCGTTAAAGATGGAAGAGATAAAGACGTTCTACCAAAATCAAGAAAACGTTCGATACACAATTGACTATGAGAACAGCGCCCTTAAAGGAAAGGGATTTTTGTTCTACGTGGCCAATTTGAACCTACCTATCGATATTGTCTTTAGTAAAACCGTTAAGGTTTCCGAGAAGCTTGAATTGCTCCGTGACTACATGTCAATTGCAAACATATGTGATATTGCAACCTTACAGTTTGCTGCTGCACAAGTTCTTCTTACAAAGAAAGGCGTAGACATGGCTGGTATGTTTGTCTGCCCACCGCTTGCACCAAGTCAGACTAAGCGATTCATTAAAGAAAACTCCGAATTGGTCAATAACTGGGAGTCGTTTGTTGATTCGCTTACTATATTCACTCTCAGCATTTTCAAGGGAGCACATCTTAAAAACGTTCCCGTTATTAATGATTCTCATATTATTGGCAACAACGTCGTTAATCTCTTTAACATTCCATCATTTTTCGAAATGTATTTCTCCAACGGTATTCACATCAAAAACGTTAAATACTACAAATACCAATTTGAGGAATACTGTTATAAAGGAGGGAATCTATACTCATATTTCGCACATGAGAACAATTGGTTGTTATTCTCAACAATCAATGCCCTTCAGAAAATAATGAAGAGAAAAATCGATGCACACACAGCAGCAAATTCATCCGACTGATATACTGTTAGCAAGTAAGCGAAGCGAAAGAGGCGAATTCTTTGTCAACCTGTTTGAATACTGCAACCTTAGCTGTTCGTTCTGCTGGCAGGACCATGATAGCAAAGTTGGCATGGATTCAATTGTACGCAATGCCGACAACGTTATAAGGCAAATTGTTGCTAGTCCACTCGACGGATTTGACGTCAATATAATGGGTGGTGAGTTATTCTGTGATGACATTAGTGATGAGCTGTTTGAAGACTATGTCGCGTTCGTTCGTAGAATCAAACTTAATATAGCGCTATCTGGCAAGAAATGCACATACAACTGGGTTACTAATCTGGTTTACCGAGACGTTGATCGAGTAACAGACATGATTGATAGGCTGCGATCATATGGGATTGACACAAACCTTACAACGTCATATGATGCAGCTGGTAGATTTAACAAGAAAACACTTCACATATTCCTCCGTAACCTTGAAAAAGTAGGTGATTATATTAAGACTATTGGCATCGTTCTAACAAAGCCTGTGATTGAGCGACTGTTAAAAGACGACGATGAAGTCCTCAAGTATCTTTATGAGAACTATACACTCTTCTTCGATTATTACTCACCAGAAAAAAACGCTGAGAAAATGGCTCCATCAGATGAGTTACTGCTCAAGGGGTTGATTTTTCTGGTTGACAACTACCCAAAAGCCGGTCCAATCTATGATTGGATCAACAACTTCCACAACAAAATGACGTGTCGCTCATCAAATGTTGTACTGCCAACGGGTGAGACCGGAAAGTGCAGAGTGCTGCTAAATAAGGAACAACACAAGGATTTTAGTACACCAATCAATTTCGTTAGCAACAACAATATGGAGCTAACGTTTATCGAAAAGAATCTATGCATTAGTTGTGAATACTTCGATCGGTGTGGATTGGGATGCTACTTACATTCAGATTTTTTACGTAGAGCAACGTTGCCAGAATGTGTATTCAAAATGATGTTTGACTACATTACAAAAGGAATAAGACCAGATGCCATTAACACATAAGTATTTTCTCTTGAACTTCAACCTTGACGTCCTACACGGATGTCGGTGGAGTTGTGATGGCTGTTATGTCAATACAACGGGACAGAACGGATTCGCCGAAGGTGATCTTGATCGATTTATTCCACTTATTGAAAATTTTCAAGAGAAGGGATACGACCCAAGTCTCCTTGTTGTTGGTCCAACAGACGTCTTCACAGCACACAATTCAGTAGCTGTTCTTACCGATCAAAAGTTCATTGAGCTCGTCAAACCTTTCAAGCGATTGACTTTCATCTCTACATTTCTCGCTACAAACGACGATGTCATAGCGGCTCTTAATGAGCACCATTCAGACAAAGAGATTGAATTCAAACTGTTAATCGAAGCTGTCCAATTTGGGAATGACAAATATCTCCATGGCGTACGTGACAACATGCTGCATACACGAGAGAGCTTGAATATGTATATGCCAGTACATCCACAATTCAATTTGTTCGAGTATGATGCAACAAAACTGAGTGGTGTATTGGGTGATTACGAAGCTCTTAACAAACGGTCATATGAATACTTCGACCAAGGAATCGATTACGTTTTGTCGTTCAGCAGATCAGAAAAGCTAACAAAAGAGCAGAAGCTTGGTATGCTTAAATGGATACAAGAAATGTTCAACAAGCACGTTACACCTGAGAACGCCGAATACATTCACTTTGATACTGGTAATCCTATTGACTTTCAGGAAAGGATCTTCTCTTATAGAAATGGTGAATTTTACCACGCGCCAAAAGTGTATGATGAATACATTGCATTCGATCCAGAGTTTAGGATTCCTGTAACAGAATGGAATGCCGAAGAATTCGAGCAGTTTGAAATGAATAAGCTGGTCAATCAATATCAACACATTCATAATAAGCCTTGTGCTACTTGTGTATATGCACCAACATGCACAGACAGAAGAATTCCATGGTTCATGGATTACATCGGAACCAATGAATGTTTAATGCCTAAAGATGCATTTGATGTAGTCAACGGGGGAGCATGATGCTGCTAAATGAATTAACTCGAACAGATCCAAGGTGGCACTTAGCTCTACCCATCGGGGGCGGATTCACATATGATCATGCCATCTGGGTCCTAGACCAGTTAGGAGGAGAGATAGTAACCTCAAATTCTCAACCCGATGAACTCAGTGTGGTTATAGCGTATCCAAACCGCGCGGAGCGTGATGAAGCAAAGAAAAAGCTTCGGAGGCTGTCTCGTGGTAAAGTTAAGTTTACTTGGGGTCCAGGCTGGGTACCAGCATAATGGAACTTATTATCAAACCAACAGAAGCGTGTAATTTCAAATGCACGTTTTGTAGTTCAACAGATATTGCAGCTCATAATACTGACCTGCTTGATCTTCACTACGTCTATTCTTTCTTAGACAGATATCCAGAAACCCAAACAATCATTGTCAATGGTGGTGATCCATTAATGGTCAAGCCTGAGTACTATTGGAAAATTATTGACTACCTTGACGACAAGGGAATGGACAAGACAACAATTAGCCTAACAACAAATCTGTGGGCATTCTACAAGAAGCCTCAAATGTGGGAGGAGTTATTCCTGCACCCTCGAGTTGGTGTTTGTACGTCATTCAATTATGGTGACACTCGCCGCATCACCCACAACCGAATATACACCGAAGAGATATTTTGGAAGGTGTCTGACTTGATGTTAGAGCGTATTGGATACCGTCCAGAGTTCATTGCAGTAGTCAGCGACGAGAACGAGGACACTGCGTTAGACAACGTTAGATTAGCGAAGAAAATGGGTGTTGAGTGCAAATTAAACTATGCAATGGCATCTGGTGCACAATCTAAGCCGTATCTGCTGTCAAAGATTTACAAGATTTACCTTGATGTATATCGCGAAGGTTTAATGCCATGGGAGTTTAACACTAAACAAATGGTTAAACGATTACATGGTGCTGCCACAATTTGTCCACAGAATCGAAAGTGTGATGAAGGTATTCGAGCGCTTAACCCCAATGGCGATTACTATTCGTGTGGGTCAATAGCTGATGATAAGACCCATCCAATCAATTTTATCGACGAGATGAAGGGAGGAAAGTTTACTCCTCTTCAGGATGATGTTACACTATTAAGCCTCAAAGAAGAATGCCTATCGTGTCCGCTGTTTGAAATTTGTAATGGTTGTAGGAAAACAATTAAGGATATGAAGGAACATGAAGTTGTTGAAGAACACTGTAAAATAATGAAGTCAATCGGTTCGGAGATCCTCGATCTAAACTTTAACCATGAACATAAGTATCAATCCAACATACTTCTGCAACTTCCGTTGTAACTTTTGTTACTTAACGAATCAACAACTATCTGATAAGATGTTGCTTTCCCTTGGTCGATTGAATTATCTGTTACATCAAGTAACAGTGCACGAACAAATCACCGGTGTTGATTTGTATGGTGGTGAAATAGCATTGCTGCCAGAGAAGTACTTAACAGATCTGTTCTACGTTGTTGAACAACATTTCGATGGTAAAATAAACATAATCACAAACTTGAGTGCGTTGAATAAGGCATTGTATGATGAACGAGTTGGCGTCGCAGTAAGTTACGACTTCGAGTGTAGAGAGAAGCATGAGTTAGTCTTCAGGAACATAATGATGTTTCCAAAACCTGTCCACGTACTAATGTTAGCTAGTGAGTGTCTGATCAAGAAAGATGTTGATGAGATGATTACTATGTTTAATGGGGTTGCAAACATTACAAGTGTAGAAATTAAACCATACTCAACGAACCAAGCTAATCAACAACGAGTAACATTCAAAGAGTATGAGGAGTTTGTCAAAAAGTGGATGACAACTTCACTGGAGAAAAAATTTCTATTCGTTAACGAACTACAAATACAAGACAGTATCGCTCTCAAACGAAATGCGTTCTCTGACGATCACATATACATAACTCCAACAGGTAAATTTGCTGTATTAGAGTTTGATGAACGAGACAACGAGTTCTTTCTCGAATTAGATCATTATACCCAATATATCGAATGGACGGAGGAAGAAAAACAAAAGGTGTTGAAAAATAAATTCTGTAGAGAATGCGAATACTTTGGGGGATGTTTAAGTGAACACTTGCGGGAAGTAAGGTCCCTTGAAAACTCTTGTAATGGATTCAAACATTTGCTACAATGGTATGAGCATGAAAGAGTATAAAATACTACAGGATGTATACCACAAAACAGCGGAGATCGGCGACTACACCAATGACAGTGTCACTGTTTTGGAACTAAGCACTGGGGATCTAGTAGAGTCAATTCTCAACCACTTCACTAAAGAACAACCAGAACTAATTTACCCTACCAAATCATATTTCGTAGCAATCATATACACTACATTACTCGAGAAGCATTTTCACGAACCATTTTATACAGCATTAAATGACCCAGAGCTACTTTACGGAAATGACAAGTTTTTTGTACCCTACTCTGAAGCTAGGCTGGTATATGACACTGTTATTAGAAGGCTTCCCTGGTTTCCATCGGGGTATTGTGGATTCAATGACAGTCTTTCACAAGTAGCGTCAACGATCGATTATTTCAACAAGGAATTCGGTATCGAAGAAAAAGACGGCGAATAAATACGTAGTTAACCTCCATAAATAGCCCATAAGGATAATAATTACGGGGAGCTATGGCGACTACTTATACAATCGATTTTACCGATATCGTTGCAAAACCATCATTTGCTATCGCACCATTCACAACAGATGGTCCGGTTTCACCTAACGATCCTACGTTAGACAGTGCTGCATCCGCTGCCAATACTTCGCTTCTTTTGCATGGTAAAGGTGTTCCAGATTATGGTGAGCGGATCAATGAAAACCTAATTCATTTACTAGAGAACTTCTCTAGTGACGTTGAACCTGTATTTCCAACCACTGGACAATTGTGGTATGATACGGCAGTTACCACTCTTCGTATATTCAACGGAACAGCTTTTATAAGCCTCGACACAGTAATTATCTCAGACACTCCTCCAGCAGATGGTGTGGCAGGTCAACTTTGGCTTGATACATCAGTTCCACAATTAAAAGTTTGTTTTGGTGGTACGACCGCAGTACCATTTGTAATTACAGCAGTTACTCTTGGTGCAAGTGGAACATTTGGCATTGCTGGTGATCAAACATCTTTCTTCACCTCGCCAGAAGATTTTAGTGTTACGGGATCAACTGGTAACGATGCCAACTATGTTGTAGCAAGTTCGTCGTTTGGTGCTGGTACAACGACAATCACTGTTGTGGGAATAATTCCAGATGGAACAGTCGATGGTGATATTTGTATTTGGTTAGCAACTGCTGACCAGTTTGTTTTGAAAGCTGGTGATACGATGACAGGATTTCTATTCCTGAATGCGGATCCGACTCTTGCTCTTCATGCAGCTACAAAGCAATATGTTGATGTTCTAGCGGCTGGTCAAAACGAACTTGTTGAAATGCTTGACGTTAGTTTGTCAGGTCCTCCGCCAGCACTAGGTTCATTTCTGAAAGTTACAAGCGGTGTCACGCCGTTCTGGTCAGATGAACTAATTATTCTCACAGACGTCACAGACGTCACAGCATCTGCAGCCGAAGTTAACTTCTTGGTTGGTACAACGAGTTCGGTTCAAACACAGTTGGATGCCAGAGTGTTTACTTCTGGTGATTCAATGGATGCTGGTGCGGACCTTTCCTTTTCAATTGGTGGTGAGGTCCTTGGTCTTCCTGCCGTACCATCTGTCGATGACGCTGCTGCAAGTAAGAAATATGTTGATGACCAAATCATTGCAGGTGGTGCAGATGGTGTGTTAACTAATGGTACTTGGGACGACGTTGGAAAGATTCTAACATTAACAACAAGTGCTCCTAGTGTTATTAACGTTGACCAATCACATAACCACGAAGCTCTTGATCTTGACTACACAATCCTTGGTAGTAGGGCTCTAGACGCCTATTTCCAACCGGCTGCTTTACCTACTCTTGGTGTTGGAGTGGCGGGCCAATACGCAATTGATGGTTTGGACCTGCTTAAAGCAAATCGCACTCTGCCACAATTTAATAACCAACTGTCACTAACAACAACATTCACCATTTCGGCAGTTTCAGCAGGAGCAAGTGGTACCTTTACTATCGATAGTGGGGATGTAACTTCAGTACTTGTTTCTGGATTTCAATTCAACGTTGAGGGTTCAACAGGTAACAACAACACTTACATAGCAGCATCATCTGCCACTGGTGCAGGTTTTGCTGGTACCCAAGCTATAAACCTAGCGAATGGAGCTTTTGATTACAAAGCTGCAGGTACATTTTTTCCAACGGCCGAATTAACAAATATTACGTGTCCAGCAGCATCCGCATTTGTACAAGGTGGTGCTGCTCCTGGTAGTTTTTGGAGAATAGCCTCTACGACCACACTACATTATGTCTGGTACGATGTCACAGATGTAGGTGGTAACACAGATCCTGCGGATCCAGGTAGGACAGGTATCACTGTTGCTGTTTTGGCAGCTGATATTGACTCAGTTGTTGCGACTAAGACTGCAGCGGCACTTAACTTAGTTGGTGGTACACCTTTTACAGCAAGCCCAGTCGGTGCACTTGTTAGCAATGCAAATAATTCTGGTGGTAATGTTGAGGATGCAGCAGATGTTAACTCAACTGTTATTATAGCGATAATACTACAAGGCATTGGTGTAGTGCTAACGACACCTACTGGACTCGCTAACGATGCAACTGTATTCACTGCAACCGTTGTAATTGATGGTGGTCCTGATGGCGTTGCGGTTACAGGTAATGCCGTACAAACGGTTGGTACCTTGATTACACAAATCGATCTTGACTTGACAGGAGGAACCACCTCACTTGTCGAAGGTAACCTTGTAATTACAAGTAGTACATCTGGTGTAGGTTCCACAGTTGCAATCACAGAAATCGACTTGTTCACATCGTTAGCCGACTTTGCCTTTTTCAGGGATCCGATTGATGGCGATGATACAACGGTTGTAACGATTACAGGCACAGTTCCAGATTCAACAGCTGATGGTGTTCTTTTCTGGGATACAGTTCCGGTCACTATCGACAATGTAGCAACAAAGAACTATGCAGACGCAAGAACAACAATTGGTCGTAACCACTTCACAACAACAGGTCCAACAACCGTGTTTACTGCTACAGAAGGTGTACCAACATATGATGTTGGTTCAGATAGGTTGTGGGTATTCATTAGTGGTATTAAACAAATAAGAAGCTTCGAAGAAGTAACTGAGATCGATTTTTCATCACACACGATCATTGCTGCAGATCACTGGACACTTGATGCAGCACCTACCCCAGATGCTCATTACGTTTGGTACACAGTTGATGCAGGTGGTGCTGACCCAACGCCAGGTGGTACCGGAATCTTAGTGGCAATCTTATCAGCAGATACTCCTGATGAAGTAGCAACCAAAACAGCGACAGCTATGGATGGGTTTGGTGGTGTTTTTGCTGCAACAAGCATTGGTGGTACACCAATCGTTACCGTTACAAATGTGGCAACAGGAC
>LAZR01002519.1_pt1 | contig 10592 bp, 17 predicted proteins | sample 329461 | NCBI WGS metagenome assembly LAZR01 (sample SAMN03002196, study PRJNA259156) | marine sediment metagenome | biome: sea floor; feature: Hydrothermal impacted sediments; material: marine sediment; isolation source: Loki non-amplified sample from Loki's castle hydrothermal vent sediment ...
GCGGTGATCTTATCCCAGTCCTCCCGAGGCTTGATCTCCCTCTTTGTTGGTGCCAGCTTCTTAGTTTTGGCTGCCTGGGGGAGAGCCATAGAGCCCGAGGCTTTCAGGAACTTAGTAATACACTTAACAGAATAGTCAGCCGGTATACACAACGTCAGGGCGTTACGCTGGCACTTCGAGAGCCCCTTCTGGAAGCAATACGGATCATCCTCGAAGTGGTGGCCAACGAGCTCACCGGTGCCAGGATCCACGTCGTTAACTTTCATTTTACGCGGTTGCTGGCAGCCGCCAAAGACGGTAAAGTTCCGGGTCAGATCCGTGGCCTTGACCATGATCCGGATAGTCTTATCAAGATCAGTAACCACCGGCTCGGCCAGGACGATATTACCCCGGGACCTGGCTACCTCTTTAACGCCGGCCCAGGAGAGCCGGGCCTTGCTGACCTTACGCTTGAGCTTCCGGTCGTAGACTTCAACGGTGTAGATCATGTCGCTGATCAGCTCGCCGGCGAGCTCCGCGAGAACCTGGGACTCGTCTTTTTGCTCGACCTCGGCTATTTGCTTGAGCATCATGGAGTCCATGCTGTCAGTAACCATCAGGACCCCCTCTGGGCGTCGGCTTCGAGCTCCTCTTTGCATTGTTTACAGATACCGTGCGTTACACTCTTATCCTCGCAGGGCGGCGTCTCTCCCATATCCTTCTGGCACCAGGCGCAGACTTTAATCATTCTTCCTCCTCTTTGTCGAAGTGTCTCAGGATACTCTCGACTGTCTCCTTGCGGAGTTTAGCCCCTCCGGAGGCGACCATTTCCCGGTCCGAGTCCTCGTCATGGCCAGTGTGGACGCCGATATATGCCTTTTTTTCGCCGGTGATCGAGTCCTCACCGAGAACGATCCCGATGTTCCCATACATACCAGTCAGCCATATTGTATCGAGTATTAGCATAGTTTACCTCCTCACTTAACAAAGGACTTTTCGTAGTCCATTTTACGTTGAATATAGGATAATTCCCTGGCGATCACCTTTACCGAGCAGCAATTCTTTAATTCGTCCCACCAGGCGCACCCATCTTTGAGACAGGCTCCGAAGCTAGTATCCTCCTCGGGGTCCATAAGGGGTCTACCAACGAATAACGCTGGACACTTCATAGATCTAACTCCTCTACTACATATTTAACAATTCGAGCTGGCGTCTTTGCCACTCTCGATAGTCGAGCTGGCCCTCCAGGACGGTTATAAGCTCGAATATCTTGATCCGGGCATTAAGCAGATCCTCGATAACCTGGCTGAACGTCTGCTCCCTCCTCCGGATCTGGAATAACTCCTGGTAAACCTTGTCCTCAACCTTGATTGCTCTACTCAATTATTTACTCCTCTCGGCCCAGAGATCGAGCCATTCTGTTATTAGTCTCTTGTCTCACCTGGCAGTAGGTCCACCATACAATGAAAAGGGGTTTCACGGCAGCTTGCAATACGTTTCAGGGCCTCGATTGCTAACTTCGTAGCCTCACAGAGCTCACCATGCTTCACAGGACCCTTACCGTAAAAGTAGCATTCCCAAACTTCAATGGCCTTGTCTAGTTGCATGATCTACCTCCGTTTTAAGTATACCAGGATAACCTGATATCTACTTATCAGTATACCACAGTATACCACAGTTGTCAATGGTATACTGGGTAACTGATGCTACGAAGGTCGCACTATAATTATTATGGAAAGTAAAAGAGGGCTCTACTACCCCCCGAGTGAGAGGTACTAGAGCCCTTCTTTTGACCTTGAGGTACCAGGATTTGGCGCTCAGGGCGCGTCAGTTACGACTTTGAGCGTTTCTTATAACTCCTCGCCGTCCTCCTCGGCCTCATCCTCATCTGGATAATCGTCGCCAGGACCTTGTTGTCTCATTCGTCCCCCAGTGGACCAGTTACGATAATCGGTGCTGCCACTCAGCGACCAGCCGCTTATATTCTGTGTCGGCCTTTGCTAATTGCGACTCGACCCGGTTGCGCTTTACCTGGAGGCTCTTGAGCCGCTTAGTAACTGGCTCCGGTACCGGGACTCCCTCAATTATGCCGCGCTTCTCCTCATCGATGGCCCGGTTAAAGGTATTGATATCATCGGTCAGCTGCACAACAACAGCAGCTGCCGTTTGCACTTCCTCGGGCATTTTCTTTCCTCCCAGGCCGGCAGCTCGTTTTAGTTTGCCGGTCCGCTCTTTGAACTCAGGGAAGTTAATCGGACTAAAGGGCGACGCCTCGGCCCTGAGTAATAGTAGGTACTGGGAGTCGGCCGGACTAAAACCGACCTCCTGGAGTTTCATGTAGCCGTCCTCGGGTGATAGTATGCCGTTCTTTACCCCCAGGGTAATATCCGCTTTAGCCAGCTGGCGAGCTGTTCCCTCGGCCGGCGGCGTGATCGTAGATAAAAAGATCCGGAGGAGGAGCTGAGAGTCGGCCCGGGTATAGCGGAGTCTCTGGAGGCGCTCGATAACCTCAGTCTCAGTCAGCTCCCCGGCTTTTAAGGCGCTGCGGATATCAGTCTTTGAGAGCTCTCTTTGAGCGACCACCGAGTCGGTAGTGTCCTCCGGGACGTTGACGTCCAGGAGGACGTCCGCCTCATCCTCATCAAAGCCTAGATCCAGGAGGAGCTCCAGGCCCTCGGCCCGGGTGATCCGGTCCGCCTTGATCCCTTTATAGATATCCGACTTAGTGAGATCGCGCTCTCCGCTGGTCCTCTCCGGAGCCTCAGCTTTTATTTTAGTCTCGATCATTTCGTCAACCCTGGCTGCCGGCATACCGTACCCGGTGAGCTCTGCCTTTACTTCCTCCAGGGATAACCAGCCGTTCCGCCACCTGGCTATCAGGTCCGGGAACGCGGTATATACTTTAGTCCACAGGACATAATCGTCCAGGTCCTTACCATGATAGCCTTGCTGAGTATAGATCTCCCGAAGCCTGGCCTCGTCGATGGTCCTCATATCCCAGAAGCGCCGGACGTCAACCCGGGTAGGCACTTCCCAGGATATAGCGATCAGCTTATCTCTCCAGAAAGGAGGGATCTCTACCAGGCGGAACCAGTCCCGGACTTCATCCTCGGTTAACTGAGCTCTCCGGAGCATTTCTACCACCTGGTTCCAGGAGGCGTGCTCCCAGTGAGCCCTCCACTCGAGCTTTGAGATATCGTCAGTAACGCCGGCCTTATGTAGTAATGTCAGGTCCAGGCCGCCGAATTCATCATCCAGGCCGTACCGCTCGACCATCGCAGGCTCGAAGGCTTCCCTGGCCAGGAACCGTATTAGGTCCGCCGGCGGCGGTAAGAACTGAGTAATGAACTTCATAGCTTCTATTCTTTCATCAGTCCAGCCGGTATCTGTTAGGTCCTTAAATAGCCCCTTGTACTTCTTAGGATCTCTCCGCCAGGCAGTAATAACAGACTGGGGATCAAGCCGTGTTGTACTTAAATTTTTAAGACCGTCTACTGCCTCATCAGATAGTCCCAGCCAGTGTAACCGTTCTATGAGCAACTCATCAGATATCTCGCCCCTCATCCATAGGATTACGAGCAGCCCCTCAGGTAAAATGGCATTGTGGCGCCACTTATTAGCAGCATAGGCCCAGGGTAGGAATAAGGCGTCCATTAGCTTGCTTAAAGCGCCACCAATAACGGCACCGCCGGCTGAGTTAGCTAGTATAGCAGCGGCTTGACCTGTTGGTGATTTGAGTTCGTCAAAGATAGCGCGCAGCTCAGGTGGTATATCTGTCTCTTTCTCTAAGGTATCAAGAAGGGGTTTTAACTTAGGCGCCATCGACTTACCCAGGATATTAAAGAATACCTCAATACCGATGCCTAATACGGCCGCCATCCATGCCTTGAGCCGGTCGGCCCACCACTGGGCGACCTCATCGATCCAACTCTTAAATCTTTCACCAGCTGCCATATTACTCCTCCGGTCCTAAAAACCAGTCAGCTAACCGGGATAACAGGAACTCTCCCGGATCACTAAAGAACTCGACAATATCGTTCCAGATCTCTACCAGGTTATCATAGAATGGGAACCACTCGACTATCTTACTCCCGATTAAGCCATCGATAGCAAAGAGCTTACCATTCCACCAGTTTTCGAGCTTGAGGTAGCTCAGTAGATCAGGCAAGGTATTAGTGAAGAAGTCCCCTATTTGGCTCCCCAGGGCCGCGAGCGTAGCCGTCCACCGGGGCCAGGTGATCACCCAGAACTCGTCCCATAATACCTTGAGATTAGTAAACCCCTCAGTAGCAATCTCGATCCAGCCCTGGACGGTAAGCGTGGCCGCGGTCCACCAGTCATCGATGATATTCCAGACGTTACCGAAAGCGTTAGATATCCAGTCCCAGGCATTGAAAGCGGCGTCAATCACATTCTGGAGGTAAGCCGTTATCTGCTCGAGGCTAAAGATCTGGACTATTCTAGTGGCCACCATGACCATATACTCGGCGAACACGCCGAAGTAATGCGCAACATAGAAAAAGGCCCTATAGATTAAGTGTAGAGGGAAGGCTAAACCGCGGAAGGGCCATACCCAACTATTGACCTCCAGGTACGCCTCATAGAAGAAGTCGGAGACACTAACTAGCCAGCCAACAATAAGATCCAGGAAGGGCAGAGTAACGACCGGGGGCGGCTCGACCGTTACGCCTTCAAGCTCCTTAGTTACGCAGTTGAACTCATACTCCCCCCCCTCATCAACCGGCCCGAGATTGCGTGTATCGATTAAAGTATTGTTTTGGAAGTCAATTACCCAGACGCGGAGCGTAGTAACACCCCGGGGATCAGAGGGGTAGTCCCAGGCTTGCTCAATGTTAAGCCAGCCGGAGTCAGCGGTAGGCGTATAATTAAAGCTATTCTCGGCAAAGTTGCCATTCCATTTAGCCGCCGCATGAGGGGCATTGATGATCCGTAAAGTAAAGCCCATGAGTCCCCCTTACTATCCTCCTCAAAGATTAGAGCTTGAGGATCTTGTCGGCTTCAATAGCTTTCTTTGACAGGATCGGAGCTGCCTTATCCGGGGTAAAGTCCTTCTCGGATATATTGACTGTCAGGACCACACCGCCGGCAGTCTTGATCTGGTGCCGGTAGTAGCGCTCGAGGCCGCCTGTCTCGCTCACCCTGGACAGCTCGTCGATCTTGAGTACCTTGAATTCGTTACCCACTTTCGCCCCCCTTATTTCTTAGGTCTAAAGCCTAAGTTAATACCGTAATATGCGGCTACCACCGCTAATAGTGTCCATGAGATATAGCTATCCCTTCCCATTCCTAAAAGGACAAAGCAAGCCAGGATGATTATAACTGATATAACGTCCTTAGGCGTCCACGATTTTAGATTATTCATACGCAAGAAAGACCTCCGTTATTGACGTGGCAGTCTTGATGTAAATCCCGTTGACAAATTTCATGGGTGGCACGAATAGTTCATGATGGCTGACTTTTGAGGCATCGTCAAACTCCCAGTAATCATCCCCTGAGCCGTCAGTATTATCAGTTAGAGCCAAAGCCCAATTAGCTCCGCTCGGGTCTATCGTTATCCAATGTAGAGATTTCGCTCCCGTAGCAACTTGCCCGGTACCGGTAGCCCTGGTAGGAACAATCCCAGCGTGGTCTTCGATAACGTACAACCGGCCAGAGGAGTCGGCTTTCGCTTTGACCCACACGGTACCATCCCATAGCCATATATTTGTTTGGTCCGGCATAGCTAATTCTCTCCTTTATATTTCATAGCCTCTTACTACAAGTACTAAGTCGACTTTATGGTTAGCGTAGCTATACAGATAACCGGTAAAAGTCTCCCCGGCAGCCACTTTAATTTCTTGACCTAAAGGGAAGATCCCCCCCCCATTTAAGGCTGCTGCGATTTGCTTATCAAGTATAGTCGGAGCAAAGATTTCCATTAAACACATTTGATTATTATCTCCATCGGCGGCTGCGCTTGCTATACAGCTAGCAGAGAGAGTGGTTATATAAAGTGTTAGACCAGTCGGCACCACATGTAAAATCTCGGCGCTTTGCTTAAAGGTGGCTCCAGTTTTGACGCCAGATAGAATCTTGCGACTTCCGCCTAGCTCTCTCCAGTTACTCTGCAGGTAGAGTCCGCTTTTGCTGCCTTCGAAATCAGGATAACCGCTTGCCATTTACCTGCTTCCTGTGAAGATGCGCCTGGGTGATAGTAGACCAAAAAGACCCTTAATAACGTCTGCGATTGCCAGAGCTAAAATCGCCTTCCTGGGGAGTATTACGATGAATATATCGAAGGTATGTGCGTAAGTAGCATCATCATTCCAGCCTTTAATCTTGAGCTCATAAGCTGGTTGATAACTCTCGTAATACTCCTCCCAGTCTATGGGGAAGGTATCTCCCGAGAGGTCCATACCCTCAGTTGACGGCGCAATCTGGTGCTCATGGTGAAGGATAACACAGTGAGCCAGGGCAAGGTGTCCGGGTCTCGGCCTTACCATGATCTTAGTGATGATCCCACTGGCGATCTTTAGTATCTCAATAGTAGGGATATTCTTACTGGTGTTAGCAGGTATAGTTATCGATGCCTTAAAAAGCATAGCCTTACTTACCTACCTTATTTACTCCACCAACCACGACTAGGGCTTATTGCTACCCCTGTAGCGTATAGACTTAACTGACGTGTTAAGTTTAACGTATAAGTTTGTTTCCCTGCTGCAAACTGGTCACCATTTTTATCATACAGAGTAACACTACCTCCAAATGTCTTTTCTAGTTCACCAGGGTTAGCATAAAAGCCTATGTAATCCCCAGCTTCTACATCACAATCTAACCCGGTAAATGTCTGTTTAGAGCCAGCTTCTACCACGCCTATAGCTTCAAAATCACGAACATTAAAATCGGGTACTGTGGGGTCCGTATAGAAAGTTCCCATTTTAGTACTTGATCCAGACTCTACCTTAAACCACATTTCGAAAGTGTCAAGAACACCCGATTCATTAGCGGGGTTATAGTAGTCAATAGCAGTTTTATTATTAGACTCAAAACTGTTTCTATCTATTGCTCCAGAGCCTACGTCAATATCAGTAGCCGGAAAGAGTCTACCTCTTCCGAGAGACGCACCTGCTAGGTTAATACCTGCTATAAATCCAATCTTAGCTATCTTCTCATTACAAAGAGCTTTCCTGCCGGCATATACTTCAGGTGAAAGCGACTCATCATATCGCTTCGGTCTGATACGATGCTTAGTATCCCAGCCGGAACGCATAGGTTTACCTTGCTTCCAGGCCTCATAGAAGTTAGCCAGGTGATAGTTTGCCAGGTCCTTAATCTCAGAGAGGGTCATAGAAAGGTTGTCATAGATAAAGTGATTATGGAAGGGGCTGCCGTCGGCATGGTTACTATACCTGGTATCTCCGGATGTTAAATACATGGCCAGCCGTATCTGAGCTGAGCCATGTCTCTCACAGCACCCACTAGGCTCTATTTTAACGTAAGGCATTTAACGCACCTAAATATAACCGATATAAACGTCCGGAGCTCCTGTCGGCACATCGAGGTAAATACCGGTACCGAACTCTAGAGGTGGATCGAAAATGAAGTGAGCATAGCCATCTGCAGGGATAGTTATTCCCCAAACATCCGTTCCGCTATCGTTCAAGCTATCATTAAGTTGAATAACACCTGCAGCCGTATCAGATATTGACAGCCAGTAGACCTTACCGGCACTTGACTTGATTGCTCCGTCAGTCGTTTTGAGACCCGAATTCGATACCCCACCACCTACTCTAACAACCTTCTTTGCGTCTAAATCATCGTCAGTTGTCTCATTACCGGTTGCGGTTACTGACCGCTTTCTCTTAGCATCTTCTCCCATTTTCATGGTAGTCTACCCTCCCTCATCCACCCATATTTCACGCTGCGTAACTTCATGGGTAGCCTCATCGAGTTTACTGGCCCAGTAGTTATCTGCTTTCTCATTTGCGTCAGAAACACTTTCTGCCTCACCTTCCCAGGTAGCAATTAGCCTAACCTTAAAGACATCTTTGCTTATCATTGTTATCCTCCCTCCCAAATCGATTGCCAGTAACCGGTACCGAAGAGCTTGACAGCAGTAGCAGTTTGAGCCTGGTCTATCTCAAGAGCTAATCGTTCACTCTCATACAGATATAAGGGTTTAGAATAAGTGTAGAGCGTGCTAGCAGCAGGAATATCCTGCTCCTCAATAAAGTGTTTATAACCATGCCCTTCGATATAGAGTCTTACCCGGGTATTGCCTCCGGAAGTTACCTTATCTATCTCCCATGCGAGCTGCTGAAAACACTCAGCCCTCCCACTCTCTACCCTGTTAGAGTAGAGAGTGAAGAGGGCTGCCGATGTAGATACACCTGTTTTCCTAAGACGCAGGGCCTTTTTTATCGCCACTGTCTCACTCCTTATTTAATTGTCTAGTACTTCCGTAGCTGCTGGAGCACTACTGCCCCAGTCCCTCCACCAGCGCCACCACTACCACCTTTCAACCTGAGACGAAGACTGCCGAGCTTGGTAACATCGTACCAGTCCTCCAGGTCCTTTGGATCTCCAAAGGGGAATTCGACACAGTGGTTTGGCAGCCAGCCACGATAGGAGCCAATAAACCCACCGCTTCCGGAAGCATGAGTAACGGTAAATTTACCTCCCCTTGAGGGAGTACCGATATTAGCAGTAATGGCATGGTTCCTGGTGCCGGCTTTACAAGCTGCCCAGTAGTCTGTAGGCGTGCCGTAGTACGTCTTTGTGGCAGCCCCGGTGAGCCCCTCGATCAGGTCCTCGACCGGCAACCACATACCCTTCTTTAAGCGGTGATAGATCTCGATATCCCAGTCGAAGGGGATCCGCTTCTCGTTGTCCTCATCCAGCCTGGCCTCGCCTATGGTATACCAGGGCTCAAAGGCCGAGAGATAGCCCTGGACCAGGAGCTTACGAAGGATATGATCTCTCGGGAGGTCGACGTACTCATAGCCGGTACCGCTAAGAGTGTATGAAAAATGCTCTTTTGCCATCAGGAAGCCCATAGGACTGATTACCTTCTCGTCAAAGATGTCGGCCCACACTCGCAGCTCGTTGACGCTGGCCCCGGTGTCAGCTAATGCCTCATTATGCGTTATCTTGAGCTGTAAGTTGTCGAACCGGCTAGGGTCGAGAGCCAGTAATGGGTCATGCAGGAAGCGACCAAAGTCAATTCCGTAACTACTGGCCAGAGAGTCCCCACTGGCAAACTGACCGTGGATCATGGTAGGAACTTTTCGGTCATAGATGCATAGTGCCTGGTTTTGCCCTCCGTTGAGGCTATGGAGGACCTCGGAGCCGTCAACCAGCTCAATCTTTACCATGTCCCTATGACAGTAGCTGTCCATGCCATGCTTTGAAGCCGTAACCTTCCAGTAGATATTGATACGACTGATCGGCTGCTTTACCCTGATGGGGATTTCCTTAGTCCCTGCCGGACCGACATCAGTAGCAGCTAGTAAAACTGCGTTTCTGTAGTTCATAGCGTTTTTAACCAGGTATTATTTACTTGCTATCGTAAAAACCTGATCTACTAACCTCCCCCGGCGCCGAGTAACGCCAGTCGTTTCGCGTTGAGGGCCTTACCGATCTCCTGGACCCGGTTGTAGTTCGCCGGATCGCCTCGAGGCTTACGTGGTGAGAGGGTAAGACCGGCTATGGTGGAGAAGTACGGCTCTACTCCACTGGAATAATCCGTCTTAGCCGCAGCCACACCAGGGCCGAATCGGTCCCGGCCTACTTCCCGGATCTTCCGGGCAAACTTGGCAGCTCCAGCTCTTTGCACACCCCGGCGGAAGCGTTCTTTCATGCCTGACGCTGTGATTGCCTGATGAAAGGTGTCAGCTGCTCTAGCGGTATTGCTGGCCCAGGACTCGGCCGCTGCCTCGGCGTTGGTGGCAAACTCGCCGGAAGCCCTGGCCGCGTTCTCGCCCCACTTCTCGGTCGAGGCTCCGACCTCTTTAACCTTGATTGCCCCGAGGATCGGGAGGATCGGGAGACACAGGATAAACATAAGTATCGCGGATAGTTTCTTGATCATGGGTAAAATTCTCCTTTAGTTTTGCTTTTTTCTATTCGGCCTCTGGCCAATTACTAGGTATTACTTGACAAATCTAAACCCCGAGCTCTATTCTGTCAATACCCCAACAAGTTGACACCCTGGGAGGAGCTCATGGTCAGAAAAGAGCGAGAGCGCCGATATATCTCTGAATACATGATCCACCAGTGGCCCGAGGGTAACTGGCAAATGAACGTAGAACTCGGGCCGATCCCCCAGGAGTATGTCGATCGCCTCGGCCTCGGCCGAGCTGCCGCCCTCTTTAGACCTACCCGGCCCCGGGTAGATGCTATCAAATGGACGCAGAAGAAGTATTACATTATCGAGGCAAAGATCCGGGATATAAAGGCCGGTATCGGCGATCTTTCATATTACGGTAATATGATCTCCCGGACGCCGGACCTCCCTCATTACGACGGCCAGGAGGTTGTACGTCGCCTGGTGGTCCCCTGGATGATAGACTGGATCCAGATGGCGGCCGACGTCGCCCAGGTGGAGGTAATAG
>LAZR01002520.1_pt1 | contig 10589 bp, 10 predicted proteins | sample 329461 | NCBI WGS metagenome assembly LAZR01 (sample SAMN03002196, study PRJNA259156) | marine sediment metagenome | biome: sea floor; feature: Hydrothermal impacted sediments; material: marine sediment; isolation source: Loki non-amplified sample from Loki's castle hydrothermal vent sediment ...
GCTATCTTACGAACATCATGAAAACCCGCCCTCCAGGAAATAACTTTGGAGTATTTTATGAAGATGCAAAAAGAAGAATTCCGAGCAAAATGCTCGTCATCGCTCGAGAAGAACTCATATCAGAAATTCGTAAAATCAAACCCAACGTCGTTGTGGCTCTTGGAGCAGAAGCACTTAAAGCCCTTGCAGGCAAATACTCAATCGAATCATGGCGTGGTTCCCTTCTTAAAATTGTTGACAATATCAAGCTCATCCCAACGTATCATCCCGCGTATATTCTCCGCGTTTACAAGCATCGGACGATTGTGGAGCTTGATCTTAAGAAGGCAAAAGCGGAGAGCCTTTTTCCAGAACTCCGCTACACTCCGCCCAAGTTTGAGATTTGTCCCTCCTATGCTTGTGTTATGGACAGACTCGCGTGGATTCGAGCAAAGAGGCCTCGTATTAGCCTTGACATTGAATCATCAGGAAGAGTCATCCGTTGTCTCGGAATTGGATGGAAAAATCCTGGAAATGTTGAAGCTATATGCATTCCATTTGCCTGCCGAGCTGGATTTCAGCCAAACTCTAACATCCTTATGCTTCCATCTAACTCCCAAGATTTCCTCGGAAGCTCTTACTGGAGCCTTGAAGAAGAACAAGAAATCCTAAAAGCCCTTGATGGAATACTCCCTGATGCAAGTATCCCAAAAGTATTGCAAAACTTTCCCTTTGATGCTGAACTCCTATGGAAAGGGTTTGGCTTGCATATCTCCGGCCTTCACATGGACACTATGGTCGCCCAGCATTGTTGTTATTCTGAGCTTCCAAAGAGTCTAGACTTTCTTACTTCAATCTACACGGATATACCTTATTATGCAGATTACGACGCATCCAACGATGAATCAACTTTTATCTACAACTGTCTCGACTGCGTTAGCACAATCAGAAGTAGTTATCGACTTGACAAAGAACTCGAACAGATGTCCCTTACATCTTTCTACCACGATCATGCTCAACCGGAAATGGAAGCTCTTGGTAGACTCCAGAACAGAGGCATTCCAGTTAGTGAACCAGCAAGACAACAAATGCGTGTTGAGTTGCAAGGGCAAGTTGATAAAACTCGAAGACTCATTTCTGAAAGACTTGGTGAAAGCTTCAATCCACGCAGTCACTTGCAAATGAAGAAGTTACTTTATGAGAGTCTTGGCCTGCCGAAGCAATTTGATAGAAAGACTCATAAAATAACTTCTGATGCTAAGGCAATTGAAAGACTGATAAATAGATTTCCACAACACTTGGAGCTACTAAATGGAATTATCCAATTCAAATCCAGCGAAAAACTTATCAACAGATTCCTTATCAATCCACTTAGGAACGGGAGACAGTATACATCTTTCAACAGCACAGGCACTGTTACTGGCCGACTTTCTTCAAGCGAAAATATCTGGGGAGAGGGGGATAATCTGCAGAATATTAATCGGGGACCTATCCGTAGGATATTTGCTTGCGATGAAGGCTCTTGGTGGATTAAGGTTGACTTATCGCAAGCCGAGGCTCGGGCCGTTGCGTGGCTTGCTCCGTTACCGATGCTCGTTGACAGATTCGCTAATGATAAAGGCTTTGATATCCATACATGGAATGCAGCGGAGAACATCTATAAGGTTCCAGCCGATACTATTACTAAAGAACAACGCTACATGTCTAAGTGTGGAGTTCATGGTGGTAACTATGGGCTTCGGGAGGTCACCGCCGCAGCGATTTATAAAATTAGCATTGAAGAAGCTAAGCACGCTATTGAAAGCTATCAGCAAGCCGTGGAGATAGAGAAGCGTTATTGGAAGCCAATTCAACTAGAGCTTGCAAGCACCAGGGCATTACGAACTCCGTTCGGCAGACAAAGAATCTTCTTTGATAGGATAAATGATGAAACTTACAGGTCAGCTTATTCTACAAAGCCTCAAAGCCTTGTGGCTGACATCATTGGAAGGGCTTTGTTTGTTCTTGATCCTTTGCTATATAATTATAATTGCTATTCTGTTTTACAACTTCATGACGAACTCGACTTCATCTGTCCTAAGGAGAACCTAGAAAATGTGATGCCAATTATTCTTGAAGTAATGGAATACCCTGTGGATTTCAGTGATTATAATGGTGTAAAAGAACTCATGACAATTCCAGCAGAAGCAAGTTATGGAACAAGTTGGTACGAGGAAGATCAAACTGAATGGAAAGGAAATTGAGATGATATATCCAGCAATTATTTTAGTTTTCGCTAATAATCAAAGCAGAGAATATCTAGCTAAATATCATCAAAAGATTCTTATTAAACCAAAACCTAAAATAATACCTATAAAAGTTTGGTGTTGGATGATGAGTTTCTTTTTAGTAATGAATGCACATTAGAAAAGGAAATTAAAAATGAAAACTGGTAACATATATGAATTAGCAGTAAACCACGAAGGTGGGGTATCCATTATTATGATGCCCAGAGATGATGCAGTTAACTATTTACAAACTTGGTATTTATGGAACAAAAAGACAGAAATGGAAAAAGAAAACGATCCCGTATTTATTATAGAAGGCATAGGTAATTCAGCTGATAGACCTGAAAGAACATCTAGCATTCAATATGAAAAAATTCGTGCTGTTCACATGACTGAGTATTAAATTGAGTGATACCTTTTTAGACAAGTTTGTTTCCCTTGCTGATGAGACAGAGATTCCTCCAGAGTTTGTATTATGGTCGGGCTTGATGGCCGTATCTTGCATCCTCGGAAGAAACATTTATATTGACATGGGGCATTTTAACATTTACCCTAATGTCTTTTGTGTTCTTGTCGCCGGAAGTGGTAAGTGTAGGAAATCAACGGCTATTAACTTGATGGAAGCTATTATCCGCAAAGTCGAGCCGAGTCCTAATATCATTGGACAAAAGATAACTCCAGAGGCACTTATCAAGGCTTTGAAAATGATGGCATCCAACGAGGATGTGATTCTTAAAGGCCCTAAGTTTGAGGGTTGCGTAATTGCAGATGAGTTGGCTGTGTTCTTGAACAAAAAGGTCTATGACTCAGGACTAGGAACATTGCTGATTCCTCTATGGGATTGCCGGGATATATTTGAATATCGAACAATTGGCCGAGGTGCTGAGGTTTTGGAAAAGATATATTTCTCCCTTTACGCAGGAACAACAATCTCTTTACTCAGAGAGGCTTTTCCTGAGAAAGCCATTGGCGATGGCTTAACTTCTAGAATCTTGTTCGTTTACTCTGACATTCCTGGTTCACCTGTCCCAAGGCCTAGAATAACAGAGAAAAAGAAAAAATCCAAGGAAGAAATTATAAGAGCCTTGATGAGAATCCGAATACTTTATGGAGAGATGACCTTTTCTAAAAGAGCTGGAGAGGCGTATGATGAAGAATACTTAAACTTCTACGAAAAGCACCCATTTTATGAAGATAGATATCTCTCAGGGTATGCCTCAAGGAGAATGGTTCACTTGTTAAAACTCGCAATGCTTTTTTGCATATCTGAGACTGAGCAACTTGAGTTGCGGGGCGAACACATTTACTCAGCTATAAGGCTTATTGAGCACCTAGAAGAATCATTGCCGAATGTATTGAAAATGGTAGTTGCTTCAGAAAAGGGAGATGTGCTTGAGATAATTTTACTAAAGATAGTTAAAAAAGGTCGAATAACTAGAAGTCAATTACTACAAGCAATGTCCCACCGAGTTGATGCTTGGGAACTTCAGCAAGTCATTGAGACTTTGGTACAGAGTGATAAAATCCATATACACGCAGAAGGGAGAGTGATCATGTATATTGCTGGGCCTGGGTAAATTAACTAAAAGAAATAATCATGAATTTGGCTGTTAAAACGACAATAGAGAAACAACTATCTCGTATAGACGAAATGTCTGCGTCTCCATTAATACTATTTAGAGGAGTTCCTTTAGAAGAAATGAACAAGGAACAACTTATTAAAGTAGTTACTTACTGTGTTAAGCAGTTTGATGCCCTAAGTGAGCGTCATCGAATGGCAATGCACTCTATCATTGGACGTTAGAGACATGAAGTTAAAATACATAGAAACAATAAGCAAAACCAGTGGACACCCCGATTGTCCTACAAGCAAAAGTCACAATGTCGTCCATGTCCGCCTTGCGAATAGACAAGATATAACAATTGAAGCCTGGTGGCGATGCTTAGATTGCGGACTCGAGTTTGGATACCTAGATCGTGGAAGTGTGGTACTCATCTCGAAGCCCTTGGAGGCCCTAGGCCGCCGCCTAAGCGGCCCCCCCAGCGGACCTCTAATCCGAGCTTCGGCGGGCGAAACGCGGCACGGGCTAAGCTACGGCGTTGTGGGGCCTCCTAGCCCCTTAAGCGGCTTTCATTTGACACCGGCCACTAAAAACAAGGAAAAGATTTATGAGCAATCACCAAGATCTTTTTGAATATGTCTGGAAAACAATGGAGGAACAATTTCGACTTGAACAACTTCCCCATTTATTAGTTAGTGCAAGAGGGGATGTAGAACTAGCAAAAGAAATGCTAGAAATACAATGTGAAATTCTATTTCACAAATCTAAACAAGACTAAAGGAAACAACAATGTTTAACTCATTTCCCGACAATCGAAGATATACAACACATAACTATCCTAAAGTATTAAAGGAAATCAAGGCTCCAACGGATGATTCAATTCGTCTACTAGAGGAATTTCGTGAAAAAGCAAAACGGGACTTCATGAAGTCTTTTCGTTTTGAAGGAGACGAGAACACTGTTACAAAGGGCTCTGTTTCCTTTATTAAAAAGCCATTAACTTGTGATGTTGTTATATTTATACAGTTTGATCTTAATGGAACACTTCATCAGATTCAACGTCCAGTAAAAGAAATAGATATAGTGTCTCTACAAAAAATAGATGCACTAAAGATGCTTCAACGAGAAATGATTTTTGCTCTTGCCAATAAATTCGGGGTTGATGATATAGTAAGATATCTTACATAAATCTAAACTATCCCCGAATTCAACAAACTCTCATAAACCTCCCCCGCTTGGCGAGAACAATCAAGCCTAAATTGCTTAAAAGGAACTCGAAGATCAAACGCCGTGCGGAGAACTCTTTTATTACTTTCCCTTAATTCCCAACCCCAAGCAGTTATTCTTGCAATTGTGCTAGACTTAGAAACAATACTTCGCCTAAACCGCTCTACTTCGTAAAACCAGACATGAGCCTCAACCTCTGGAGTTACTCCGTGGATGCTTATCTTATCAGCAACTTCCCCGAAGGGCCAAGGATATCTTGTGAGAAGAACATTACTAGTCCAACTCTCGATGAGACGATTTTCAAATGGATTAAGCAAGAACTCCAGTATGGACCCTTTGACACCTTCAAGGAGATTATAAAGTCCACCATACGGCACACCCGTTTGTATGCCGGAGATCTCATTGTCTGCAGAAAACTCGACGGAGACGAAGCTTCTACAACGAAGGTCGTTCAAGAAAGTCTGCAACTTGTCACTAAGGAAAATGTCAGGACACTGATCGTTTTTGACATATCTGCCACAGACCCCTGTTGCTTCACACTTCCCAAGGTTTCCATCCATGATCCCCCAAATGGGGATTCCCAAAAACACCTGTTTGCCCCATCCTTTCTCATAATCATACCACTTAGTAAAGAAGTATTTACATTGGGAGAAGACAACATTGAGCTCCAGAGCCTTGAGTATAGCATGAGGAAACTTAACGTGGGAATATATAACAGTCTTATCGTGGACTACCCGCTGGGATTCCGAAATAGTCAACTCAGGGTTCTCCTGATTGTTGACCAAGGTAGAGCCTTCGAGGACTAAGTGATGCTTGAGGGGAAGTAGTTCTAGAGTCTCCATGCTTACATAAATCTTCATAATTTCGCTCCTGAGGTAAAATTCTAAATACTTCAACTAGTGAAGCATCATCTAGTGAAGCATCATCTAGGTGCCACGATATCAACAAACCTCCTATAACGTAAGATGACCCTTGCCGCCCTTTTTCGATCCTCTGTAGTCAAGGCCCTGAAGAATCGAATAGTGTCAACATCATCAAAATTCCCTGGTTGCCGAGCAAGTAGGCTTTGCCTAAGAGTTCTTACAGACTCCTTTAGAGGATTCCTTCCTCTAATTAAAGTCTCTGAGAGAAACTTAGTATCACCTAGTCGCTTTCTATAATAAATCTTAGCATCGGAGATAGCCCCTTCAATATCCGAACGCTTTAGAGATTCAAACACATTGAAAAACAAAGGATTTATTTGCACATCACCATGAATAAAGCTCTCCTTTTTCAAAATCTCCCGAGCAAATTTACCTGAAATTTGCTGGGTTCCTCTAAACTCAACTATCCCCGGGAATGCTATTTGCTCAACATATCTTGCCGTTGCAGCAGCAACAGGAGTTGAGGCTAGGAATGCCTTTGTTGATCTGTCAACTACTCCGAAGCGACCAAATTTACTCATTCCAAGGATTCCACCTAGGAGATTACTTATAAAAGTAACCTTAGGGGTAAAGCCAATTAGCACTTTCTCAATCGTCGAATCTCCAAACTTAAAGGGATCAAGGACTCTTTGCGTAGCCCCGAGCAATTGCACCTCGGCCATTGCAGTTAGAGCATATCTTACAGTAGTCTTCCATTTCTCCTCCCCAGGAGTAGGTTCTTCAGGAGCTCGACCCTTGAGAGCCTGTCTTAACATACTTCCTGCTAATCCAGCCCCAAGGGTTCCTACGAGCATAGTCATGGTACTTCTAAGAGTTCCGTAGATTTCTGCAAAGTTTCCATCCTTTACAGCCCTCGGCAAAGCTGCAACATCGCTCATTGTGTCAACTAAGGCTCTTGTGGCTCCGAGGGTGTAATTGGAATATGCAAACAAAATTCTAGCAATTGGCATATTTTCAATTTTGCCTCTAAAGGGAGCCGCTTCGGAGACAAATTGAGTCTTAGCAACTAAATTACTTACAATCTTTGTCTCCGTTAACTTAGCAATTTTGCCCTTCCTAGCAAGGGAAATTTCCCTTTCACTCAAGCCTAGCTTTCTCAAGTTCCTAATATCAGCACCGGCGGCTCCGTAATTTCTAAAATCCTTAACCATTGCCAGTCCCATTTGGCCGGCGATAGTATTGTTCATGTCAGCAACAAACCTAAGTCCTGTTCCTGTGGCAATGGCCTGTTGCAAATTCCTTGCAAGACCTTCGGGATAAAAGCCTCTTTCTATTTGCCAGTGGTTTAGAGTTTCTCTAAATGCACCAAGGGCAGTAACTTGTGCTCGAGTCATTTCAGGACTAATAAGAACCTTAGCCACAGCATCCGCGAATTTGAAAAAGTTCCCATAACTTGGCACAAGTGCAAGAGTCTGAACAGTATTTACTGAAACTGAGAGACTCGTCTGCAAGGCTCCCGCTACTCTAGAAGAAACTCTTAAAATTCTTGTCGCCGGATTCCTAGGTATCCACTTTCCATTTATAGGAAGCCCTTGCCAGACTCGGAAGACATTATCAAAGTCTCTTGTATCTCCGCCCTCATCTGCAAATCGAGCCCTAAGACGTTGGAAGTTCTTAGGAGCATCAAAGCCAGTTCTTAGAAGGACATCATTGAAGATATCCTTTATTGGCCTCGGAGTTCTTTTCTTTCCTTCAGCCAAAACCTCAGTTATCTCAATTCCGCCAAGGTTTCTTGCAAATCCAATTAAACCCTCTCTTTGCTCACCTCTCAACTTATCTGGATCAATCTCTAAAAGCCTGTCAATAATATCCTCCCTACCTATGTCTACAGAAAGATCCTCGCCTCTTGCAAGAGCTTTAAGATCATCAATGGACATCTTATCATAAAGCTCCGCCGAGCCTCCAAGGGTTTCTAGTCTTTTAACAACTCTATCTTGAATTTGGTCCTTGGAGAATTTCAAATTAACGCCAATCTTTGAAGCTAAGATTTTTAGGTTCTTGACATTAAGATTCTGCAAGGCATCCCCTTGACCAAAATACTTAATCATCGCAAGTCTTTTAGTCTGGAGTTCTACTCCCCTAGTAATTATATAAAATGGATCCGTGTGCATAATAGCTTGGATCTTTCCATCTACAAACACATGATCCGGCATCTTCTTGATTTTTCTTACATCTTCAATACTTCCATTTCGACGAATGGTCTTAGGACCAATCCAAAGGTCAAGGCCACTTTTTGCTTGACGCACAGTTAGTTCAGGATTGAGTTCTAAAACAGAACGGATTACTGCATCATACAAAGGCCCGCTTCCATCAGAAACAGCTTTCCAGAGTTCATCCGTAGCCAGTCGAGGAATTTTGCCTTCTTCTGTCGGCCTTGAGATTACTCTACTTCCGTCTTCAAGGGTTCTAAGGGCTTTTATATTTGTAGCTTCCTCGGCAATTTCTCTAAAGATACTTTGCATGGTGTTCTTGAGATTCTTAAGTCTAGTCTTTTGGTCCTCTGGAATATCAAGACTATCAATATTTACTGGATCTCTTGTTCCAACAGGGTCCATGATTCTACGGATCATTGATGTGCCTGTGTCATCAATCTGGCTAAGCAAGGCTACGTCCTTAGACTTAGCTGAGCCAGTAGAAATACGACTAAAGGCTCCAACATCAAGTTGCTTATAAGCATCAAAGCCTTCGGTAATTAGCCTACCTTGAATACCTCTAGCCCAGGCATCGGCGTCTTTAATAAAAAAGGCTGTAGCCTGACCTGATTTCCTGCGAAGCAGGGGAAAAGCCTGGTTGAAAATAGAACCAAGGGTATCCTTCCAATAAGAAATTACTCCCTTGCGAACTATAAGTTGCTCGGCCTCAAGACCCAGCACTCGAGACATCACGACTTCTTCGGAAATTGCATTATCAATCTCAGAAATCTCATCTTCGAATGTTCTTTCTTGTGCTCGTTCAAGCTCACCTTCCTTTAGCACAATCTGATTCCGAGTCTTTGTTCTTGCATCTACAAGAACCTTAGTCTCGTTTGAATCCAGGGCTCCGCTTTCGAGCTTAACCTTGCTAATACTAGGAAGCTCCCCGGTGAAGAGATCCCGTTGCTGAAGATCTCTTAGTTTAGATTTAGCAACCTCTCTACCTTCGTCAATCTTGCCTCCCAATATCCGTTCAATTTCATCAAGCTCATCTAACTCGGCACGAATTTGCGTAATTTGGCTCGAGTCCTCATGAAGCATTCGGTCGAAGACTGCACGAACTTCTCGAGGAATAGACTCTGAGGAATTTGGAATGTTAGAAATCACGCCCTTGTAGATAGCCATTATAGCTTCTTTAAGGACTTGAAAGACTCTTACAAGCCCAGCCGTTGGAGCTTTGCCAGAGGCAATATAAGCTTGAAAATCTCCACTGGCTCTTTCTTCTGCTGGAGCATCCCAAACTCCATCTTTTACCTTATAAAAAGTCTCAAGAGTTGCAAGGTCATCATCAACAACAACTGCACGCCGAGCGACGTGGAAAAGCTCCTCAAGCATTGTACTAGCATCGGGATTTTCTACCCGCATGAATTTACCTTCGTTCTGATACCCTCAGCAGTTGTGTTGGGAGTAGTCTGACAGGTTCGAGCCCCACCAGCACCCTTATCATAATCAAGAACATTAGTTGTTGCATCAAACTCGTAACATACCGGCATACCTTCTCGGATTGTCGTACCTGATTCAGTGTAATATACTCGTTTTCTGCGAGCAGCAGAATTTGTTCCAAATTGACTAAAAGCCATAATACTTTCCTTTCAAATATTTTTTACATTCACGGCCTTATATAACCCGACCGTCCTTTTACTGTTGGCTAATTAAGAAACCAGCCCGTTGTCTATTCGTACACGTAATCGCAAGAGAAAGATCAAGCGGTACAGTCAAAACATTATGACTGCCATCACGAGGCGTAGGTTTACCAAGAGCAAAGTCATTCTCTCTCAGCACCCGAATCTTGAAGAAATCGTGGTTCACGCCATAGATCGGGTCAGTACCCATAATCTCGCTATAGCTGGAAGAGTTATCCAGAAAATCCACATAGATAAACGGAATACTCTTATACAGAACACGACCGAAATACTTAGCAAGATCAGGACCGACATTGTCATCCATCTTACGGGCCAATGCTTCCAAGTTCCCAATCACATTATCATTACTGTAATAACGATACGGAGAAGGGGGAGTTTCTTTAGCTACTGCTGTCGGAATCATGGTCGGAATAAAGTGAGTTTTCCGGGTGGCTCTTGCGAGCAGGTCCAGAAGGTTATCACCAAACTGACCATTATGGTCTGCGTAGTAAGAAGCCCAACGAGGAAGAACAGACGAACTTGAAGTAATTGTACCTACAGCATAAGTCGTCCCGGAACCGTCATTATAACGACCAAGATAACCAGTCCATGCACCGGTAGAATCATCCGTACCAAGAGACAACCAAGAAGCAAGGCCATGCGGATTCTTCTTGTCAGTTGCACTTGCAGGAGGAAGAATAAGTTTTGTCTGTATAAGTTCACCAAACTCACGGTACATATTTTTCTGTTTGCCAGTCAGGTATCGGTAAATACGAACTTTGTTACCCGTATTCATAGCCACTTCAATACGGTTGTA
>LAZR01002522.1_pt1 | contig 10587 bp, 10 predicted proteins | sample 329461 | NCBI WGS metagenome assembly LAZR01 (sample SAMN03002196, study PRJNA259156) | marine sediment metagenome | biome: sea floor; feature: Hydrothermal impacted sediments; material: marine sediment; isolation source: Loki non-amplified sample from Loki's castle hydrothermal vent sediment ...
GTGAGTATCATTGCGCCGGCTATGCCGATGGGGCCCAGAACTTCTTCCAGAAAAATCCAGGCAAGCAGCGCAACAAACAACGGCTCGAGCGTGACAATAATGCTCGAAAGCGTGGCGGGCGTTGTTTTCATACCGGTAAAAAAGCTCACGTAGCCGATGCAGGTTGGCACAACGCCGATAAACGCGACCATCAGCCAGTGCTGCAGTTCAAGGTTTTCAACGCCCTTAAACCCACCGCGCAGTGCCACCACGGGCAACAGGATAAGCGCGGCGGTAAAAAAGCAGATGAATGCTGTGGTAAAAACGGGTGTGCCGGTAGAGGCGTAGCGGCTTGTCAGGGTGAAACCGGTATAAACCAACGCGGCCAAAAGCGCCATGAGTATGCCGGCAAGGCGAAGGCTACCGCTTGTGTCCATATCACTGAGCACCAGCATGGCGGTTCCGATAACCGCAGTAATCAGTGCCATAATGGTCAGCAATCCAGGTTTTTCTCCCAACAGTGGCGCTGCCAATATTGCCACCAGCACGGGCGGCAGGCACAGGGCGATCAACGTAGCGATGCCCGCGCCTGTCAAATCTACCGCAAGCAAATAACTGCCTTGATAAATAGCCTGAAAGAGCCCTAGCGCAGCAAGGGGCGCGAACGATTTCAAATCCAGTTGCCGCAGCGAACTGCCGGGTGGTTTTGCGCCTGGATGAGCGTTTTGAAGCTGGCGTTGCTCCCGGCGCATCAACAGCCAGAAAAACGGTAAGGCAACGGCAAGCCGGAGAAAAGCCAGGGTGGTGGCTTGCAGCTCCGTGCCGGTGAACAGGAATTTTGCAACGATCCCCGTGGTTGCCCAGAGCAGGGCCGCCAGGGCAATCAGCAGGGCGCCTCGAATCATTCTATAACCAGTATGATCAGTTCTTTGGGGCCGTGAACACCGTAAGCCAGCGTCTGTTCAATGTCGGCGGTTTTTGATGGCCCGGAGACTAACAGAGCGTTCGTTGGCATGCCAGAAGCCCAGTTCTGAGCCAGCATTGCTTCGTGGAATGTGGTGTAGATTTCCGAGGCTTCCAGCACCGCAATATGGATGGGTGGCACCAGGCTCATCAGGCGCGGTTCATCCGGTGTGGGCCACAAAATCAGTGTTCCGGTTTCTGCAATGCCGCCCCGGGTGGAAGTAATAGCGGCATCCACTTCGTTGAACAGATGAGCCTGCCAACTTTCGATGGGCTCGTCGTAAACTAGCATATGCGGTAGGTCATCCCTCCCGCAATCTCTTAACGCGCGGCCGATCTGATGCTCAGAGGGAACCAGCAGGCTGCGGGCACCGCGGGAGGCGAGAAGGTCGACAAGCTGCGCGATCCAGGATTCCCGTGTGCATCGGTGTACTTCGCCATGCACAGGTTCTATGGTTTTCTGGAACTGATCCACGCGCGCGGCCTGTGATGAAGATGGCCGCTGCAGTACCGTGAAGTCGCAATGTGGCTCGCTCAGTTCACCGCCGCTGCGGTTGCGCAGGCGGCTTAGAATCGTGTCCCTGGAACTCATTGGCCGCGCTCCTTCATGCGTTCGTGGAGTGTTTTGGCGGCCAGCTTTGGTGCGGTACGATATTTTGTCCAGCCACCAAGCCGCCCGGGTTGCAGGTTGCGCAGACGTGCCGCCACGGCAGTGCCAAACCGATAAACGCCGGGGCGTGCATGCATCCAGCTCCAGCCTTTCCATACCAGCGCCTCCAGGGCGTTTCGTTTCGCCCCGTGGCCGCGCACCTTGGCGGGGTTCAGTTTGTCGCCATCAACGGATTCCTGGCGCAGTCGCACTAACAGGTCCGGTATCGGAATTTTGACCGGGCACACTTCGCCACAGGCACCGCAGAGGCTGGAAGCCGTGGGCAGATGTTGGCCTTCATCCAGTCCGATAAGGTGAGGCATCAGGATTTTACCGATGGGGCCCGGGTAGGTGGTGCCGTAAGCGTGGCCACCCACGCGGGTATAAACCGGACAATGGTTCATGCAGGCGCCGCAGCGGATACAGCGCAGGGTGTCGAGCAGTTCGTCATCCTGATAGATAGACGAGCGGCCGTTATCCACCAGCACCAGATGCACTTCTTCGGGGCCATCAAGCTCGTTCGGTTTGCGCGGGCTTGAAATCATATTGAAGTAGGTCGTAATGTGTTGCCCGGTGGCGGACCGGGTCAGTAGCGCAAGCAACGGCGCTACGTCTTCCAGATTACCCACAACCTTTTCTATGCCGGTCACGGCAATATGACAGGGTGGCACCGTGGTGGTCATGCGGCCGTTCCCTTCGTTCTCCACCAGGCAAAGGGTGCCAGTTTCAGCAACAGCAAAGTTCACGCCGGATACACCCACATCCGCATTCATGAACTTTTCACGCAGCTGCAAGCGGGCGGCTGCGGTCAGGTATTCCACGTCGTTGGAAAGATCGGTGCCGGTTTTTTCATGCAGCAGCTCGGAAATCTCCGCCGTATTCTTGTGGATCGCGGGCATGATGATGTGGGAAGGCGTTTCGCCGGCAAGCTGAACGATGTACTCACCCAGATCGGATTCCAGCGCTTCAATCCCCTGATCTTTGAGGTAATGGTTCAGTTCCATTTCCTCAGACACCATGGACTTGCCTTTGATCACCGTTTTGGCATCCCGGGCAATACAGATATCCCGGACTATCCGGCAGGCTTCGTCACTGTCAATCGCCCAGTGCACTCTAATGCCATTGGCGGTGAGCTTTGTCTCAAGTGCCTCAAGCAGGTCTGGCAGATTGGCGAGGGCTCGTAAGCGAATATTGGCCCCCAGGTCTCTCAGGGCTTCAAGATCCCAGCCTTCAAAGGCGTCCTGGCGCTTGACCATCAGCCCGTCCATGGCTTTGCGGAAGTTCTGGCGTATCTTGGGATCGGCAATGGCGGCCCGTGCTCTGGAGTGGAATTCTTTTACGTCTATGTGGTGCGGATCCTGGGCGGTCGTCTGGCTCATGATTTGTCCCCATTGCCCGCCGAGGTGCGCTGCCAGAGAAAGCTCAGAGTGTGCTGGCCAGTGAGGGGCTTCTGGTTTTTCTCGGCGTAACCGGCAATGTTCATTAAGCAACCGCAGTCGGTTGTGACGAATGCTTCTGCGCCGGTGTTGGTTAGGGTGTCTACTTTTTCACTGACCATCGCACCGGAAATCTCAGGGTGGCGCACCGCAAAGGTGCCGCCAAATCCACAGCACTCTTCAGCGCGCACTTGTTCAACCAGGTTTACGTTCTGCAGTTGCCCTAACAACTTCGGGCCAACCTCTGCAACGCCCATCTCGCGACGGGCTGAGCACGACGTGTGCATGGCGATTGTCGTGGGTGCTCCCAAATCTTCCAACTTTATATGACAAGCATTCAGCAAAAAGTCGGTCAGTTCCCAGGTGCGGGCGGCGATTCCTGCCGCTTGTGCTTCCTGGTCGGTGTTTTTGAACAGGCCCGGATAATGCTTGCGTATCATGCCCCCGCAGGAACCGGACGGCACTACAATGGGCCAGTCCTCTGGGAAAAGGTCAAGTTGGGCCTTCGCAACGGCCCGGGCTTCATCATGATAACCGGAGGTATAGGCGGGCTGGCCACAACACGTTTGATCTTTCGGAAAGCTGACCTTGATACCTTCACGTTCAAGCAACTGTATGCCCGCCATGCCGGCATCCGGGTAGAACATGTCTATCAGGCAGGTTGCGTAAAAATAAACGTGGGAAGGTTTTGCCGGGTAAACCTTGATGGGATCAGCCATAGCGTGCCACTCGAGCCGGTTAGAATTGTTGTCCGGTAATCATAAGGCGGCTAATGAGTGGTTGCCAGCAGACTTTCGTGGGGCAGGGTCGGAAAAGGAAGAGCGGCAGTGATAAACCGCCGCTCCACTGGCGATGGAGGTAGCTTGTCCTCCGATACCTATTTTACGGTTAAGCGTTCGGCGTTTTTCTCAACGGTGCGGGGGCCAATGCCTTTTACGTTGGAAAGATCCTGAGTTGTTTCAAAAGGACCGTTTGCATCGCGGTAAGCGACGATGGCTCCGGCTTTGCTGTCGCCAATACCGTCAAGACTTGCCAGCGCAGACTCGTCTGCACTGTTGATATTGATAACTGACTGATCTGCTTGGGCAAACCCGGTTACCAGGCTGAACAGCAATACGAGTGTGGCGAAAAAAGGCGTGTGCTTCATACGAGTAAGCTCCTGAGGCTGAAATGCGTTGTTGTGATTGTGAGTCAGGGCGCAAGGCAGCAGGAGATCGGTGTTCTGGTCTTGGTGAACTCAGTGACAGACTGAGCAGAAGAAGGTGTAAAGAGGGTTGCATGCAGTGCACGGACAAGGACCACGCTCCATGTGATCCCAGATTTCCGTGGCTGACCCCCGCCTGTTCCTTCAGGCTGCGGCTCATCCTGAGCGCTTCATCCTTGAGCCAACGTTCCGTGCTGGCTTGTCATCCCTGACGCTGCTTATTCTAGCGAGGGTGAATTCGGAGCGTATCGGACATCGGCTCGCAGGTGCGTGCGACATCTCCTACAGCGAGCGTGAGTGAGTGGCTTGTAGGCTACTGGAACCTGTCAGAGCGGGTGCCCCAACAACCCCAGAACACCGAGAACAATCAGATATCCGGCAACAATGTAGTTAAGCAGCCGCGGGAACACGAGAATGCCAATGCCTGCACCCAGGCTAATGAGGGGAGCGAGTTCGAGGTGAAGTGTCATAGCGGTCCTGTAGGGTGATTATTTTTTTAAAAACGTCATAAATCCGCCGGCGGCGACCAATGCCGCGCCACCGATGAGATACCACATGGTGTTGTCCGTGAAGCGCCCGGTGAACGTCTCACTTATTTGGTCGCCAACGGACTGAGTTGATTGAAATCCGAAGTAAAGCAGGGCAATGCCTATTACGAGTAAAACGATACCGACGAGTTTTGAGCTTCCCATGACATCCTCCTTGTTACGGCGATATGCCGTTAATTTCCCAGAGCTTGGCATCAGACGTCGCGTTCGGCAACACCGGAGCGAGCTACTTTGCAAAAGCGGCGCGTCAATATTCGTATTGGCACCGCATTTGGTTAGACTCGGAGATCGGTAGGAATTTGGCCTGATTCATTTTCGGAGAAACGACGATGTCTGCTCAAACCATCTGGATAACCGGTGCCTCCTCAGGCTTTTGGTCGTGAAGATGACGGCCTCGCCCGAGGCGTTGTTCAAGCTCGTCCGCGCACGTAAGTAGTTAATAAGCCTGAAGTGCTGCCTTAAAACAGCCCCATCTGGGGCTGTTTTTCGTTGAAGTGCAGGGCTTCAACACCTTCCACGCGTTTGCTTAAAAGCTCAGTCCAGATTTCCGTAAGAGACAGGGCATTGCCAATGTCCGGCATGTGCAGGAAAAAATAGGGGCGCTGCCCTTGTTCAATCCAGGTGCCAACCCGTTCAATCCAAGGCGTCAGGTAGCCCCGGTTGGCTTCCAGATCCGGATGGCCAATGTAGCGGATCACCGGAGCTGCATCACCGGGAAGCAAGTGAACAGGCACTCGGGGTTTCTTGCGTTGAGCCTCAATGGTGAGTTCATTGTCCGGGATGGCCGCAAACAGTGGACGGCTATCCAGGCAAACACGGGCAATGTTGCGCTCACGCAAACCACGATTCAGAGTTCTCTCGGCGTCGCCCTTGCTGAAAAAAGCGGTATTGCGAACTTCCACAGTGCACGTCAGAGGTGCCGGCAAGGCATCCACAAACCGCCAAAGGTTATCCAGGTGCTCCGGTTTGAATGCGGCAGGGAGTTGCAGAAGAAAAGGGCCGAGTACGTCTGTAATAGGCCTGACCACTTCCAGAAAATCTCGCATACCGGCGTCTACGCCACAAAGCAAACGATCGTGTGTGATGGCACGGGGAAATTTTAGCAGAAAGCGGAAGTCGTCTGGCACCTGAGAGCGCCATTGCTGACACTGCTCCCGGCTGGGTGTGGCATAAAACGTTGTGTTGCCCTCAACGCAGTTGAAGACCTTGCTGTAACGCTCAAGCGGGCTTTGTCCTGAGGGTAACGCGCGATTCCACGCGGGGTGTTGCCACTGCGGGCAGCCAAGAAAATACGGTTGTGCCATGTTTTAGCGGCTCCTGCGTGGTCACGGTCATTCTGACGGGTATTTGAATGTTGCGCTGATCACAGATAATGCACTATACCTGAGCAAGGGTGCCAGGTTTCCGGAGTATTCTGACAGGAGGTATTGGTGGAACATTTTCTCGACTCGATTGCCGGTGACGGGATCTTCGTTCTGCGCTTGCTGGCGGCAATGTTGCTTGGTGGCCTGGTTGGCATGGAGCGCCAGTCAAGAGGCAGGGCTGCAGGCCTGCGCACCAATATTCTGGTGTGCCTGGGTTCCGCTGCGGTCATTGTTGCTTTCCAGAAGCTGTCCTCCGAATTTAATGTGAACGCGGAATCGGTAATTCGAATGGATCCGGCTCGCGCTGCCGCGGGGGTGATTACCGGTATTGGCTTTCTCGGCGCGGGTACCATTGTAAAAAGCCAGAATTTTGTACGCGGATTGACGACAGCGGCGTCTATTTGGGCTGTTGCAGCAATAGGGATAACCGTTGGACTTGGCGAATACGTTATCGCCATTGCTGTGACTGTGCTGGTGCTTGTTGCTCTTTATGTATTGCACCGGCTGCCGATTCAGGGCGACCGTTATGCGTCACTGCGGCTGAAATGGACCGGGGACTTCAAATTGCTTCAGGAAGTCAACGGCTGGCTTGAGCACGAAGGCGCTCAGATCAAGAGCCGAACCATGGTTCGTCACCCAAAAACCGAAAGCTGTCAGGCTACGTTGGTTTTGCGTCTGGGTAAGAACGACAGCGACGAAGAAATATTCGGACGCCTGCAGGCAGACGCAAGGTTTGATGAGATCGGATGGAGTTAATCCGCATTACAGTCTTTCGTATCCGGAGCGGCGGCGGCCACGGCCGCTCAAAATTGCCACAAGCTGACTGGCCGCGCGCAACAGAGCCATCAGAAGTGGCGCAACCAGCCACAGCAGCCAACTGCCGATATAAAGCGCCGGGATGAGCAGGAGCAGCCAGCCCAGAAATTGAACCACCGTTACGGGATAGCCGAGTACGTCCGCTAAACCCGCAAACAGATCGTTGATGATGCTGGGATGGGTGATGACAAGGTAGCCTGCGCTAATAACAAGAGGCCATTTGGCGTAACGGGCGCCGCTCAGAACCATCTTTCCACCGCGCGTAACCCGTGCCGCCAGGGCTGCGGAACGAGCGCCTCTGCTTGCGCCCTTGGTGGTGACAGCGGCCGCGCGCCCCACGCGGAGTACTTTCACGGCACTGGCGAAAATCAGCACATCCACCGAAGCCCAACCGACGTCGCCCGCTGTGATTTCATTGCCGGATCGGTAATTCCGCTCCAGGTCGCGAACGCCGCTGGCAAAAAACTGATTCACGCCTTCCAGTACCCGCTCAGTTCCAATCCACTGAGGGGCACCCTGATTGTCGACAATGAACTGGCCCAAAAAATCGTGGCCCTCACTTTGAATAAAATTGATGGCATACCAGCCTCGCTCTTCTGGTGAAAGCTCTTTGAAGTTGGCGGTGGGCGAACCCTCAACTGGCGCAGCGCCTGTAAAGAACTGCTTCAGGGCTTGGTATGACCCGTTGAGTGAATTCATCCAGGCAATTGTGCTGATGGGCCGGCTCACAAAATGCTGGATAGGCGGCAGAATGTTCTCGCCATATTGCCGCAGGATATCCCGGAATTCGGGCTCTTCGGCGTAAAGCGGAAACAGATTCCGAGCCATGTTCGGGTAGCGTATGAACGCACCCCGAGCTTTCAGAAGCAGTAGGGGGTCGTCTGACATGTCCAGCAAGATCGCCTGAAGCTCAACGGACTCCTGTTCAATGCCGGGGAAATCACCGAGCAGGTCGCGGGCCTGAATGTTAATCAGCTTCTGCTCAATGGGAACCGGCTGGGCTATCGTGCTGATAACAGCCGCCATCAAAAGCGCCATGCCACAAATCAGGAGTAGCTTTTTCAAATGATTACCACCGCGTATCGGTTGTTCATAACGTGCAGTCTAGCGCGAATTGGGTGAATTGGACGTGTTCCACTCGTGACAGGATTGTTTCATCGACGGCGCCATGCAGTGGTGAACATGGCCATAAGAGAAATAGTGGGGACATACCTGCATTTTGGCCTGTCAGATTTTTTGACTGCCGTAGTGGGCTTATCAACTAATAATAAGGCTGACCCACAAGGCAATTCCTCCAAATGAAAAAAGCCCTAAAGTCGGTATGAACGCCCAAAGAAATAAATACTGAGAAACGTCGGCGTTGACGTTTCCTATTTTGCTAGCTGCGCGACGAAAATGACCAGGCAGGTTGCGCATTGCTAAAAACGAAAAAACCTGGGTGGTCCGAACGAGTCTACCGAACGGATCACCGCCCCATAAATTACGCCCCGTTGATGGGTTTAGGGTGGCCGCTGATATAATTTTTTCAATTTCTCTAATCTTCGGAAACGCCACAGTCATAATGATTAACGTGCAAAGAAGGATGAGCCCGAACGCGACGAACATCGCGCAGGCAAAAATAAACTCCACTTGATCAGTCACCTAGTTTTGCAGCAGCGCATTTTTACTCAGGGCCTCCCGAACAACGTGAAATCCGGCTTCGACGACGATTTGACAGGTTTGGCATTCTTACTTGGCCTAGCCGACCGCCCTGCATTTAGGAAAAACTGTAGTCAATATTCGAATCCAGGCATGAACGCCACCGCAATGAAAAAAATTGCGCCACCCAGGAACATCATGCCAGAAGGAACTGTCGCATAAAGTCGCAAACCGACAGGTATATCTATATCTGGATCGCCAAAATCCGCAGCCAAGCGCTTGAAATGCCCAAACGGTATCTTTCGCATCAACAAAAATCGCCATACGTAACTACTTCGCATCAACCGCCCGTAGGGCCCGCCTCCCCATACCTTTCTCAGACGCAATGCAGAATACTCGGGGCTGGGGGCTATAAGCTCTTCGATTCGACGGATTTTGGGGAAGGCAATCGTTAAAAGTGCGATCTGAGCTATTAACATCAGCCCTATACCTCCAACACCACAAAATGCAGCAATTGTTGCTGTGGACTCATTCATCCTCAATACGCCTGTAGATTTGGTCTCCAGAAGACTCGCCGAAGGTTCCTATAATTGAACCACCGATTGCCGAGCCCGCACCTCCCAAGATAATAGCGCATGCAATACTACCAATACCGGCGGAACTCACCGTCGCGATGCCACACAGCGCAGTACCGGCCAACGCACCCAGTGAGCCACCGACTGCGCTGCCGACCAGTCTACCGCCTTCGGTGTATTTGACTTTGGTGCATTCCTCCGCCCGGCCATTGGTGCACACCTCACGAATTTTCATACCTGAAACACTGACATCCAAGGCAATCGCAAGATAGCCACCGGCCCTGGCGTATTTGGCACCGGTCGCCAGCTTGTCATAGTGCGTCGCGTAGCCCGGTATATCGCCAGCGCCAGACTGTTTCCAGCTATGCACGATACTCTTGGATGACAGTCCAAGCGCGGACTTGAGCTTGGGGTTATCATCCAGCGACATGCCCTTGCGGGCAATATTGCCTAATGCAAAGTCCAGTTTTTTGAAAAGCTGTTTGCGCTTCGCAAAGAAATCCGGGCTGTTGAGGTGACCGTGTTTGCTGTAGGTCGTTTGGTGCAATGCTTCGAGGTCACGCAGCGTTGACTCGATACCTTTAATTTGTCTGGAAATCATCGTGGCGCCCGCGCCCATGCCGATGGCTGAATTGGCCGTCATCGTTTCCAGCAAATCGTAATGATCGGTTAGAAACTGAGCTTCTTTCGCGTCAAGCGCACGCACTTTCTGGCTGACCTGACTGGCAACCTGCATTAAATCCGCTTCTTCCTGGGTACATTCCATTCCATTTGGATCACCGAGTATGATCATTTCGCCAGGCATCACCTGATCGCCAATATTCGGATTCAGACGATCAAAACTGTCCGGCTTGGCAGAGACGTCGCCATACAAGCTTTGCAGCAGAGCATTTTTACTCGTGGGCTCCCGAACAACGTGAAATCCTGGCTCAGCATGATCTGCTGCGTCTTCTTTGCTACCTGCGCTGTTCGATGTTGAGGTGCCGGTTGTGTTCGTTTTGACTGTTGATTGGCTGACATTACTTGAATCGTGTTGATGTACTTTGCAGCGCCCAAGCTCATCAAACTCACAGTCGGAAACGGTCAGGTTGCCAACACTGGCAGCCTCTCGTAATGCGGTTCTTGCTGGCGCCAGTGTTGCATTTGCTGCGCCTGGGACGGCATTCGCGCGCTGCCCCACATCGGCCAATCCGCCCGGAGCGGTTTTTGCTCCGGCTGCAGTCATAGCTTGCGGCCGGCCTGGAGTCGTCACAGCTGCAGCGCTGCCGCTCGCCGGCCCACCTCCTGAATTCATCCGCACCAGTGGGCCAGAAATGGTCACCCCACTCGGGTCCACCTTCACAAAGCTGCCACCGGCTTTCAGAGTGACTTCTGCACCCGCCTCAATAACGATCTTCATACCCGCTTTGTGGTGG
>LAZR01002523.1_pt1 | contig 10586 bp, 11 predicted proteins | sample 329461 | NCBI WGS metagenome assembly LAZR01 (sample SAMN03002196, study PRJNA259156) | marine sediment metagenome | biome: sea floor; feature: Hydrothermal impacted sediments; material: marine sediment; isolation source: Loki non-amplified sample from Loki's castle hydrothermal vent sediment ...
ATTTTGAGCACTAAAGGTATCAGCATAAGAGCTGTATAATGAAAGCTCTGGAATTATTTTCCAAACCACGCCTGCGCTCTTTGTGAATTTACTATCTTTTGGTGTGTCCGCAGAAGTCGTCACCCCCGAATTTAGCACAACTTTTTCAAATTCTGCTGAGTAAAATTCTTCCCGTAATCCTAGTGTTACAGTGACATCTTCAATAGGCGTAATATCTAATTGACTAAAAATGCCATACGATTTATTCGTCACATCGCGATGATCACGTGTTGCTGTGGCAGAGTCATTGATTAATGTATAACTATAAGGATTAGTGGCTGTGCCGCCAATCTGGTTATTACCTGCGAAGTTTATCCATTTTTCTTTTTGTTGATGATATTCAGCGCCGGCGACAAGTTGTATAGGGAAAGTGAAGTTAAATTCTCCTCGGGTTTGGAGACGAGCAAAAAAGGTATTCAATTGGCGATCGTCATTGCCTTGAACTCGTCTAGCTAAGGAGCCATCAGCTAAAACAGCTATCACTTCTGACCGTACATCATCAGCTTGTTCGGCGTTATAAAATAGTTTTGTTTCTATATCCCAGTTACGGTTAATTATGGGGGTAATAGTATCAATCTCAATTAAGTTTGAATTTACTACATTAAAACTAAAATCTACACCATAATTAACAGAACGATCTACCTCAACAATAGAGCGCTTGCCATCAGCACCTAATGCCGTTATGAAACCTCTATCCATGGATCGTTTTTCTTTGCTGTATTCGTAGTTGATATTAATATGACCACCATTGTCGCCAAACCAAGACAGTGATGTTGATATAAAGTCTCGATCAAGTTGGTAAAAATCACGAAATGTTTCGCTGTCTTCCCACGAGCCTGTAACACGATAAGCAAAGTGCTCAGCATCATCAATTGCGCCCGTTGAATCAAAGACAACACGTTGTTGTCCATATTCATCAAGGCTTACTGCAATGGGGGGCGATAGCTAATTATTTTAGATTGAAAAGGATGCTATTTGAATAACGTCATATATCGTTTAGGTCGATTACTTAAGCAAGTAAGTTTATATCAAAGTTAAGACGGAACATGCGGAACAGCATCGATTAAATTTTGCTAATATTTAGATCAATAACGGGGTTAATTAAACCATCCCGCCATTAATCGAAATAATTTGACCTGTAATATACGCCGCTTTATCTGATGCAAGAAAACCAACTAGATCAGCCACTTCTGCCGCTGTTCCAGCGCGTTTCATTGGCACCATGCGTTTAATGTCATCCGTGTTGAATGTCGATGCCGTCATATTGGTTTCGATAATGCCGGGAGCAATCGCATTAACCGTAATACCGCGACTGGCAACTTCTCGAGCCAGTGATTTGGTTGCTGAGTTTAAGGCGCCCTTAGCAGCAGAATAGTTAACTTGCCCTGCATTACCAGCCAATGAAGCGATCGATGAAATATTAATAATACGTCCCCAACGGCTACGAATCATTGGCATCATCAGTGGATGAGTGACATTGAAAAAACCGTTAAGTGATACATCAATCACCCGATGCCATTGTGCTGCTTGCATGCCGGGGAATATGGCATCATCGTGAATACCAGCATTGTTCACTAAAACTTGAATTGGCTGTTGCTCAATTAAGGGGATAAGTATTTCTTCTACCGCTTTATTATCTGTTACATCAAAGACTAAAACCTCGGCACTTCCGCCATCAGCAGTAATATCATCGACTAAACTTAATGCTGACTTCACACCATTATTCGCATGAATATAAACATGGTAGCCATCAGCTGCCAAACGTTGACAAATCGCAGCACCTATACCGCCGCTACCACCTGTTACCAGTGCATTTTTCAAAGAATATCTCCAGATGTATTTGTTGTTGATGAAAGTGCTTCGACATCGAGTACGACAGCAGCACGGCCATCGAGTAATAATTGTCCTTGGGCAGTGATTTTAAATTGATACAGCACGTCGTTATCATTGCGAGCAAGACAACTTGCTTCAATTTCAAGCTCAGCATTAATAGTATCAAGTCGAGCAATATGCAGTTTTGTACTGCGGATGCTGACTAAATAACCGGACTTTGGACGAATACTATCGACAGGTGCGAGCAAAGCACCATGAACAGCCATTGCTTGTGCGGCATATTCAATACCACAGGCCGTTGATAGCTGTCCAAAGGCACGCAGTGGATTATCACTATTACGATGACTGCTGGCGCGACATGAGATAACGTCAGCATTCCATGATTCGACAGAATCCAATAAACACATCGTTCCTTGATGCGGTATGTGTTGAACAATCCAAGATTTGTCTCGTCGTTGATCTAGCATGGCGTGAAATCTACCGCGATACGAGTATTCCCAAGGTAATCTAATACGACGTGCGTGGACTGTTGTATGGCAATTGCTTGCAATAGAGGCAAGCCACGTCCTGCTGGAATACTTAGGCGAAGCTGTTCAAGTTCAGCATTATTCATTTGATTTGCCTCAGCATCGCTCAGGCTTATGGTTATTTTTGCTAAAGACTGAGTTGTTTGAACCGGAGATAACACCAAGGATATACCCAATGCGTCACTAATTGGCCGCGCACTGTTCAGCGGCTCGGGGTAACGGGTGTCACTGGCTAACAAAATAGTCGATGTATTATCGATAACAACTTGGGTCATCGCTTCTAATAAACCAGCCCCAAAACTAGCATCATAGCCACTTAATACTGAAGCAGGCGTCATTGCGCCAGTAGCAATACTCCAATAACCTGATGCCGCATTGTGCACAGAGTTATGAAAACGAGTTGGTGATATCTGCCTGTCATCTGAAGCTAGCATTTCACAAATAGCATGACAATTATCACCATCGCCACCCGAAGCAGAAAAAACACTGGGTAATGTCGTCGCATCCACACCCGCTGCGGTGACAGCTTCTAATCCTACTGCTAACGTTAATTTGACTGCAGCACCACTGCGCCGGCGTTCTGCTGATGCTAATAATTCGGGCGGTGGCAGAATCGTTTTTTGTGAATGATAGAGATGTTGGCCGGTTAATATTGGCTGACTGCTTGGCCAGTCTATTAAGCCAGGACCAAGTAAGCCGATGCCGTCAATGTATGCAGTGAGTGTTGTCATGAGCTCGCTCGTCCAAAAATTAAACTGCAATTAGTACCGCCAAAGCCAAATGAATTACTGAGCACATAAGAAAGTGGTTGGTCGCGATTAGCGAGTAAATAATCAAGATTAAGATCAGGATCAAGTTGTTCGGTGTTAAGTCCTGCTGGCATAAAATTATGTTGCAAAGCGAGCGCGCAAATCACGGCTTCTAAACCACCGGCTGCACCTAGAGTATGGCCTGTTTGGCCTTTGGTGCTACTACAAGGAACCGTGTTACCAAACAGATGGTTAACGGCTTTGCCTTCAGCAGTATCGTTACTTTGAGTCGCCGTGCCGTGAAGATTAATATAATCAATATCACCCGTTTGTAATCTGGCCATCGTTAATGCTTGTTGCATGGCCATTTGAGCGCCTAAGCCTTCCGGATGTGGTGATGACATATGATAAGCATCACTCGATTCTCCAACCCCTAATAACAAAATATCATCTGGCTTTAATCTCGCTGGTGGGCGTTCTAATAAAGCAAAAGCAGCGGCTTCGCCAACTGATATCCCATCGCGTTGGGTATCAAAGGGGCGACAGGCTTTTTCAGAAGTCAGCCCGAGAGAATTAAAGCCATATAAAGTCGTCAGACATAAAGAGTCAACGCCACCAACGATAGCAGCATCTATTAAACCCGCGTCGATCATGCGTCGTGCTGAAGCAAATACTTTGGCACTGGAGGAACAGGCTGATGAGACAACGACAGCAGGGCCGGTCAGGCCAAAATACTCACGCGTGAAATCACCAACGGAAAAGGTATTGTGAGTAGTCCGATAAATAAAATCAGCGGGCAGTGCACCAGTTTGTGGATCGCGATGTCGATAAGCAATCTCAGTTTGTAGAATACCTGCTGTACTCGTTCCCATAAATACACCAACACGTTGTGAACCGTATTCAGCAATAGCATTACGTACAGCATCAGCAAAACCATCTTGATTTAACCCAAGTAAGGCGAGCCGATTATTACGACAATCAAAGTGGCTTAAGTTTTCCGGAATTACAGCGTTATCAACCTTGGCAACTTCACCAATAAAGGTTGTTAAATCGACGGTTTCAAAGTTGCAAGGATGTAACCCAGAATAGCGTTGGCGTAGAGCATTCAACGTAGGTATTAAACCTTGACCGATGCTACTTGTAGCTGTGAAATGAGAAAGTAATAGTGGATTCAATGGAGGCAAACCAATTTAAATTTAAGAAGAAATGTTAGCAAATTATAGGTGTCAATGTTGAGCTTAATGTAGATGTTTTTTGACTTATCATAATGATCTAGCTCGTTTTTTTGTGATATTGCAGTGACAGATAAGCCATCAGTCCACCCAGTATTAAGCCGCCAATGACATCTACAACAACGTGTTGGCGTATGGCTAATGTGGAATAGATAATAGCAATACACCACAACCAATTAAAGATCTGTATGGATAATGGTGCTCGTAAACGACCTAATAAGTAGTGCAACCACCAGCCAGAAAAAAAGGCGGTCGCGACATGAAAGGAAGGGCAAGCATTGCCCGCAGCATCAATGCCTTTAAGAAAATCAATTTCAGGAGATTGTGGCCACTCAAGCGTAGGAAGGGGTAAGGTTGTAGGCCAAAAATAAAAAATAGAAAAGCCTATAATACTGGTGAGCGTCATTGCTAAGGCATAGTTATATAACTCACGGCGCGTTGCTAAGAATGCGGGTGGTAGAGAAACGTAAAACCATAATGATAAGTAGATAGGTAAAGTGGCGGGTTGAAATGGAATCAACTCATCCACAAAACTAATTGGCATAACGGTGACTGGATAAGCAGGGTGAGTCAGCAAGTAAAAATACACGGCAAAAAACAGCCCAATCAATATCATCGTACCCAAGCATTTAAGTAAAACATCTTGTGTTATTAACTGTAATGCTTTGCTATACCAAGGTATTTGCTGATTATCACGTTCAGAATTTATAGGCATTACATTTGCGCCTGTCGTAATGTAACAAAATGTAGATTATGTGTTTTAGCTGCGTTGAACAAGTTAGGTAATACATCAATAATAATCGGCGTGCCGTGTGATGTGCGAGCAGCATTACCATCATGCATCAATAAAATAGCACCTGCTTTCAAACCCGCTAATAATTTAGTTTCAACTCTTTTAGCGTTGTTAATACGAGTATCAAAACCACGAACAGACCATGTGGCGAGTTTGAGTTCTAGATGAGTGAGTACAGGATCTAAAAAAGGGTTTCGTAAACCGGCCGGCGCGCGGAAAAAAAGTGGCCGCTGGCCTGTAATATTGGTCAGTGTATCTTGTGCTTTTTGTATTTCGTTTTTGATGCCGGTATAACCTAACAACGAAAAATAATGACGATGCTGTTGGCTATGATTTTCTACGTTATGTCCACGTTGAACAATATCACGACACAAGGCAGGATAAAGTTCGGCTTTTTCGGCAATACAAAAGAATGTAGCTTTAATACCATAGTGATCTAGTAAATCTAACACCAGTGGCGTAACCAAAGGATCAGGGCCATCATCAATTGTTAACGCTATTTCATTTCGTATGCGAGCAGCAGGTGGTAATTGTGTCCAGTTAGGGCCTAATGCATGGCTGCGAGGCCACAAACCAATGGCGGTAATCAGAATATGATTAGCAATGATAATCGCCAATAACCATGGCCATTTTTCAGGCATTACAAGCCAAATTAGCAAAACTATTACATGTAAAACGGCAGTCGCTTTAATTAATAATGTGGGTTGCCATTGTCTATACTGATTAGACATGAGATTTTCTGGCGAAAACAGCTGAAAAAATTAACGCAAGAATAACACCGGGTGCGACAGTCACGCCCATTGCTTGTAATACTGCAACATTGGCAAAGGCTAATACGCCAAATCCAGCAACGGTTGTTAGGTTTGCAAATAACATCGAGGCTAATGTGCGTGGCAAAATTAGGGTGTCGCTACGATTAAAAAATAATGCGTAATTTGAACCGACAGCAACAACAAGTAATAAACCGACTAGATGCAGAATAATGAATTGTTGACCAAAAATGGCGAGACCAGCGGTTGTCGTGATAACTGCTGCTGCAAGCGGGGTAATAACTCGCAGTACATGCATAGGTGAGCGAAATACCCATAACAGTAAGCCGATAATCGCTATTAATCCGCCTAGCGATAATAAGATAGCTTCGTTGAGATAACTGGAATAAAGGTTGTCAGATTCAGCCTTCATATCTACAAATAACACGCCTGACAAATTCGCGGTGGCGAGTAGTTCACGAATTTGATGTGTGTCAATGTCGCTACCTTCGGGTGCGGTCAGCGGTAATAAGGCCGTCCAGTGATTTTTTTGTTGAATCAGTAGTGCGTCGACTGCCATCGCCATTGAAGTGTGTGCAAGCGAAGCGGTAGTTAATAAAAGTTGATGTCTGGCGGTGGCAATATCGTCTAAGAATGGTTTGAATAATTCAGCATTTACGGGTAAATCTTGTGTTGCATCGGCAAGTCTAGTCGCTAGCGTGCTTGGATCTGGCAGGCTCTTTTGTCTAGTGCGTTGCATTTCTGTACTTGGTAGATAATGACTAGGGCTTTCAAAGCCTGCTAGTGCGCCATTATTTACCAGCGTTTGCAGTTGCGAGGCAACCTGTTCAGAAGTTTTCAATACTACTTCTTGACTCACACCCGATACGACAACCATATATCGCACATCGGGCGCGCCCATATCAGCCCGTAAACGTGTGTCCAAATCAACTTCAGCTTGGGAGACGGGGCTTAGGGATGAAATACTGTCGTCCCATATATCAGCACGATGTTGAATAAGCACTACACATGCAATTATCAGCAATAAGATGGCAGGCCAACGCAGTTTTGTGGCGTGTTTTACAAGTGAAGATAAACTGAGTCCAATTGCAGTTACGTCATGAACACGAAAGTTATTGGGCAGCAAATGAGGTAATACAAAACGTGTAACAGTCGCTGCAACGACGAGCCCTGCAATTGAATATAAACCGAGCTGTGCAAGACCGGGAAACCCCGATAATAATAATGACGAAAAACCAAAGATTGATGTTAATACACCAAGACGAATAGTGGGCCAGAATCGTTGGCTCCAGTTTTGTTGTTCATCGCCATTATTTTTCTCTGATTGCACAAATAAATAAATTGAATAATCAACCGCTTCACCGATTAATGCGGTACCAAATCCCAGCGTAATACCATGAACGGAGCCAAAGCCAAGACTCACCGAGGCAATACCCGCCAAAGCACCACTCATAACGGGTAAGAATCCTAATAACAAGGCACTAAAGGATCGATAGACAAGTAGTAATAAGCTTGCAATTAACACAATGCTAATAATCGCTAATCGGCTGACCTGGCTTTTGATTGTGTCACGCGCAGTCACTGAAAATACGCCGGGCCCTGTCATTAATAATTGAGTGGCAGATGTATGGCTGGCGGCGTTATCAAAAGCATGCTGAATGGCGGACATAGCCACTTGTTGGGCATCGGTATTATCACCTGATGCGTTGGTTTGAATTAATAATAAAGCACGTGATTTATCAGGTGAAACCCAAACGTTATCAAAAGTTTGCGGCGTCTTTCCACTATTTAGTTGAGAAATAAGTTGCACCATTTCACCCGTAGGATCATGTGGTAATAGCGATTTAAGCATTAGTCCGGCAGGCGATGTGAGTAAAGTAATACTGTCATTGATAGCAGCATGCAAACCTTCAACAGTAAACCGTTCTGGTGTCACTGCTGGACTTAGTAAATAACGATTATTAAATAAATAAGATTGATCATGCTCAGTGGTTACCGGTTCGCCATTATTGACACTGACAAACGCTGGGTTGGTGCGTAATGTTTTAGCTATTTGTTTTGATAATGCAGCATGGGTAGCCGGATCAGCGCCTTCAATGGCCACTAAGATTAGTCGCGAAGCGAGGCCATCGTGAATTTGCTCTAATAATAATTGCTGAGCGGGTGTCGGATTACGCGGTAAAAACGCAGATAAGTCAGTAGTGAATTGACTTCGGCTGATGACAATGCCACAGCCGATTATAAAGACTAACCATAACAGTATGGCCATTCGCCCTTTTTGTAGAAAACCCTGCATTAGGGCGTTAGCTTTTGTTCAATGAGCATCAGTGAACTATCACCATCTGTTTGATTAATTTCGATACGATGAATGGCATTATGTTCACCTGAAATATCAATATTTTTGACCAGCGCTTGCATCTTTTCATTAGTGGGGTTGAGCGATAAAGTCCAATCATCGATATTGCCAATCAAGCTGAGCTGATAGTTTTTTTGTAGCGCCGGAAGATCGCCTGCTAATGTGCCCCGAATGCTATCAATAAAGACTGCTATTTCAGGATAATCTTGTAATTGTAGTTGATAATTTTTTTTGCTCGTTTGCTTGCCACCAATAGGCAAATTTTGTTGGGTGCTGAGTTCAATGTTGAGTGTGTCTTCATCTAAGACCATTGATTCACGTTTAGGCTTAAGTGTTCTTTTTACAAGATGATTGGGCGCTGTATAAATCAACTCTCCAGAGGACTCGACTGGAACAGTAAGAAGAGCGATCGATTTTCTTTCAATAAATAAAGCATGGCGAGTTTGTACTTGTGCTAACGCAGTCATTAATTGCTTAATATTCCACTCATCGGCATGACTTAATGCAGGAATCAGCATGAACAATATGATTAGTTTTTTGGGTCGAACGAATGAAATAGTCGACAAAACAGAGTGGAAAAAATTCGCGAATGACATCATGGTTTATTGGATCCTTTGGCAGGTGATGACTTCCAAAAATCAAAAAAATTGAACCAGTTATAAGGCGCTTTGTGACAATATTGATTGATGAGTTCCGCATATCGATGACTTGCCGCATGCAACGCAGCAGGGCGATCAGCCCGGCTAATATTAGAAAAATCTGCCAACGTATCGAAATGAATTGCGTAGCGATTGCCGCCTAAATAAAGTCCAGTCATAAATACCACAGGCCGTTTCAATAAAGCAGCCATTCGTAGTGGGCCACTGGGTAAGTTTACATCACTACCAAGGATCTCGACTGCATAATGTGCATCATTCATAGCAGGACTACGATCAGCTAATATACCCACCATATAACCATCATCTAAACGCTCACTGACTTGTATCATTGAGTCAATATGGCCAAGTCCAATAATGTCATGAGTCATATTCGGATTAATGGCATTCAAAGTCGCATTTATCTTTTGAGCATTTTCTTGATACATCAACATGGCAACGCGTAAGTCGGTATGTTTAACGGCCAGAGAGTTAATCACTTCGAAACTACCTAAATGAGCGCCCAACAAAAATAAGCCATTACCTTCATCAAGTAATTTATGCAGCATCTCTATGCCATGCACGTCAAAATCAAATAAATCAAACCGCCGATTAACTAAATAAAGCCGGTCATGAATGGTCGAAGCAAAAGTAAAAAAATGTCGATACAGATCACGCCAACGCGGTGTGTAACCAAAGATGCGTGTCAGATAATCGCGTGATGCGGCGCGGCTAGTGGGAGAAAAGAGTAAAAAATAGCTAGCAATTAAGTGAAGCACTACACGTGAAAAACGACGACCTAGATGTAATGAAATCCAGGTCATTATCCTTAGCAAAAGCATATTGCTACGCTCTGGCGTATTGGCCCAATCTGTATTGGTCGCTTTGCGAGTGTTACTCATTACAATGTTGTGCTTTTACTAGAGTGGTTAATGACTCTGCCGGTGGCGATTTTCCTTGTACCACAGACTATTTCAAAGCGAATTGCCCCTGTTGGTAATAAGGTGTGTTCTATCGAGATTGGTTCATTTGGCGATACGGGGCTTAGAAATTTAACAGTGCTAATTTCACACACGGCTAAGTCTGTGCCCGTCGCGGTGGTAATGGCATGTAAAGCGATATCCAATAATACGACACCAGGAACAGTCGGATTGCCGGGAAAATGGCCTGCAAAAGCGGGATGATCGGCGGGAATTGTCAAGTGCGTGACATTATTCATTAGACTTGCCTAAGTGAGGGGAGTGAAATAAATCGTGTAACGAAGCGCGTGATAATTTTCCTGTTTCATTTCGAGGGAGTTTATCAATGAATAATAGTGGTCGAGGTAGAAAAACAGGCGCTATAAAGTCGCGTAACATGCTTAGTAACTGTGTGGCATTAAGTTCTGGTGCCACAACGCAGGCTGATAAACGTGTGGTGGTACTACTATTATCATTTTCATCTGGCATATAAAACGCACCATCAATAACGCCAGGAATAGAATTAAGTATATGATTAAGACTGGCTAAAGAGTGACGTCTGCCTGCGATATTGATCATATCGTCAACCCGCCCTCGTAATAAAAAGTCTGTTTTTGTTATTGCATCAAACACATCATTCATAATCGTTAATGTATTAATGTGGCCACCCATGGCATACACTTTTTCATCTTT
>LAZR01002524.1_pt1 | contig 10580 bp, 13 predicted proteins | sample 329461 | NCBI WGS metagenome assembly LAZR01 (sample SAMN03002196, study PRJNA259156) | marine sediment metagenome | biome: sea floor; feature: Hydrothermal impacted sediments; material: marine sediment; isolation source: Loki non-amplified sample from Loki's castle hydrothermal vent sediment ...
CAAATCATACAATGGTATATAAGCAGATTCGAACTCTTCTGGATCTTCCAAAACCATAGCATCAAGAAACTCTTCTTGTTTTTGTTTTACAAATTCAACTACATTGTTTACTAGGTTAGCATCAACCACCACACAATCCGAAGATAGAACTATATCCTCAAAGTCAGAAACATCAATACCAAACTTGTTAACCGTCATAGCCTTCTTGAAAGCTGCCCTATCAATATCACTCGTGCTTTTTTCTATTTTACGAGAGTTCATCTCATCTAGAAGTAGCTTGTAGTTCTTAAGAAAACTATTGCGATTAAGACTACCCACTACAGCCGTATCGTTGCCCTTGAAGTTCTTATCCCAGAGCTGTGTAAACCGTAGCTTAAGAATAAGCAACTCCTTGTCGTAAGCTTTGGAGAGCTTAACTTTGTCGACGTCCTCAATTCTCATAAAGATATTCCTTTATAAAGCAGCAACAACCAACAAACTACAGCGACAATTACAGCTACAATCAAGTATCTTAAAACACTCATCCAAAAATCTTTCCACTTAGTAACATCCTTATTACAATTCCAAAGAGTATTTACTTTTGAAACCACTCCTGGATTTTCAAAAAGAACAGCACGACTATCAGCAACATCTCTTTCGATAAGCTCATGTTCTTTTGTATGACTCGCTTTCCATATAAGAAGCTGGTCTACTTTACCATCAGTGGCAGTAACAATTTCTTGTATTTCTTCGAGTGTGGCCATTAGTGAATCACTCCTTTTTAGCTTTAGGTTTACGTACGGTCACATAGAGTAAATCTGGGTCGACAAATCTAGCTGTTGCAGGATATTTTAGTCTTTTCTGCTTTGACATTAGTAAATAACTCCTTTTTTTGATTCTATTTGTTGGTCTTTCGGTGCTTCTTTAATAATTTTGAACTCGCGTATCCAATCATCTTGCTGTAGTACATCTAAGACAGCGGCACACCACCACCAAGATTTCTCATCACCAAAGCCACGAGGATCATATACCATATCAGATATGAACTCTCTTTTGGCTATCTTCAAAGCTTCTTCGAGAGAAATCTTCTTGTCTGACAGTTCCCAAATTATAAAACTTTTATCAAATAGCACCGGTCAGTATCCCATGAATAAAAGAAAAATGATCGAAATCTTTTTTGGCAAATCTCAGCATACTCTTATAAGAAGTGAACTGTTGCATACCCATTGATATTACTTCAGTCTGCTGGTCATGATATACTTTTCCTACATAAGGATTGATAAACTTATCCTTAAACGCCTTCTCTGTATCTTTAGTATAAGAAACGATACTGCCGTAATTATACTGTTTTCCTTTACCCCTAGCAGATACCCATCTATATGCTTTACGTCTCACCGAGGCTTCCGCTTCAAGTAAATGTCCATACTCATGAAACATTATATTGACACGGTCTCCTTCGGCGAAGTTAACAGAAAACGCCCTTGGATTTGCGCTCGCTCTATATCTGCCGCGATGTACCCAAGCATCAATCCCTGTTTTATTGTAGTGATTCAATACAGCATTTGCTCCGATATCTTCCAATGTGTCACAGTATTTATTAAATGCATTCTTGAACTTCTTAGCTCCAGAAGTAAAGAAGTTTTTCCTAGCGTAATCTAACTTCATTGTGGGATCCGTATAAGACTTAAGAGCTTTCTCAAACTTCGCTAAAGCTGTTTTATACTCTGGTGTGTATGTTTTTCCCACTTTCAGATCATCCAAATCAAATCCCATACGCTTTTTAAGACTTTCTTTATGTGCTACCAAACGCTTATCCCAATCGTCATACTCGTTGAAATAACTCTTAGGCAACACACCTTCGGGAACTTTTGGCTTTGGCTTCGGAACAGGTTTAGGTTTTGGAACAACCACAGAAGGTTTTGGCTTTAGCTTAGAAATTTCTTTAGCCTTTATCAGTGTGTACCGACCAAGCTCTGCTGATGTTTTTACCTCTACAGATAACACATTGAATTTAGTATTCTTTCTGATAATAACTTCTTTCAGCCATTCTGGAGCCTGAGATCCCTTTCCAAGCATAGCTCCAGTTTTAGTTTCAAGTTGGAGTACTACAGGATGTTTTCCTGAATTAAAAGCCCTGCGAACAAATGTTTTCAAAAATCTATTTGTGCCACTTATAGACTCTGAAGCTGAAGCTAATGAATCAAATGTTATTTCATGCCCTTTTATAAATTTAGCTACATCATCTTCGGTCAGACGTAGACCCCGGTAAACGGTACTTTCAAAATCAGGACAGCGGACTATCGTCTTCTCAAGAGATGTCAGGCGGCGTTTGGCTTCTTGCATAGCTTTGCTACTGACGTGTATGCGAGAAGCTTTTCCGGTCTGCAACGCCCTAACGGCGTTAACACCTTCAAAAGATTCCTGATAAAACTTCAAGGAAGCTTTATCTGCTTCTGTCAATGTCCGTTCCCAATTTTGTTGTACTTTATATTTTCCAACTTTTGCGTTCAATTTGTTAAAATGTGCATCACGTGCTTCAAGATAGAATCGTTTCTGTTCTTGTGTAAATATTCTAGGTGCTTCCCATTTTGATGTAATTTTATTTTGTCGAATAGCATCAGCAAACTCAACTCTCCAATTAGCACTATTTTCATTAAAAGCAGCATGGTCATATACTATGTTTGGCTCTTTGACAACTTTAGGTTTTGGCTTTGGAACAATAGGAGGAGGTTTAATCACAGGAGGAGCTATCACTGGTGGTTTTCCTGTCTTGATATCATACCCAAGCTTTTTTAATTTTTGTGCTATGTTCCATTTGTTGCCTGCCGATTTTGCATCTTCCCAGCGTGTGATTAAATCTTTTATTTGTACATCATGCAACGCATCAGGAGGAATGCATGCCGCTTTCTCTAAGCTCTTACCCATACCTCTGCAAACAGATGTATCAGCTACAACAGGCAGCAATGCACATCGACAATTCGGATGGATTGGAAGAACAGATCTCGCATCAGAGATTTTATATCTCTTACCTTCCAACGGCGCACAGATGTCACAAAGCCTTTCATCAAAATGTACTGAATGTTCTAACTGCTGCAATCCTAAATCATCCATGCCTGTGGCATAACCTATATTTTGCGCACGGGCAGTTTCAGTTCTTGCAATAGTTTGCGCCCGTCTACGGTGTGTTTTATCTGCATAGCGTTGAGTTTTCCTATCTATATCTTCAGCAGTAAGACTGGGAAATTTATCCTTATCCTGTAACAATGTCTTATAGTTCATAACCGACTGAGTTTGATTTTCAGTTAAACCGACAAGAGGACGAAGCCCTCTTGAAATCTTGTCCATTGACTTACCTTCTTTAATACCGGCTTTGATATAAGTACGTATCCCCTTCTTGGTTTGTCCGTTAACCTCTCGGACTAAATCAGCAGTAAACTTTCCAGCAGCTTTCACCGCTTCAGGATTCAAAATGCTGAAAGCCCCCTTTACTTGGAACATCTTATAAGCTTGGTTTCCTCCCGTCTGCATGATACTCAAAGTAGCCGGTTTAAGAATGTCTTGTCCTTGTTGCTGCAAATACTCCCAGTCTGTAAGCTCAGAGGTGATGTCTTTCTGAAACTTAGTCCTCAAATCTGTTTGTATTTGTTTAATAGTAAAGGCGAACCACATACGCATTGCTTCTTGGAATATACGCTCATTACGTCTAAGCTGATAATCCAATTTTGCGTGTATTGGATTAAGATTTGTTTTAGTTATCGCTATTAAGCTCATTCTGTACTCTCTCTTGATGCACTAAAATACGACTTTCTCTTTCCTCGTTATACACAGGTGATGTTTGTCTGGAACATCTATCAATCCTAAGACAATGTGTTTTTACGCAACAAATACTACTATCTATTTCTTCTTCCACAATCATATTATTGCTCATAGATTATAAACTTTCGTTTTATGTAATGGCCGCCGAACAGACGAAGGCATAATACCAGCTTGCATGGACATTATTAAACCAGCGGCTTCTAGGTAATTTTCCACCAATATAAATTCATCTGGCATTGTGTCACTCAAGCAGGTTGTGTTTTCTTTTACCGCTATAATGGGAATCCCAGCTTCCAAACATGCTTCGTGCGGACGCCCGACACATCCAACAGGTGTTATCAAGCAATCCATATCATCAACACTTAATCCTTTACCTATTTGCGGAGCTCTATGAAGCCCTTTTAGTATACAATGTATATAACAAAGAGATATTGCTTCAGGTGCAATACGTGGATCAACAACATTTGTCTCAGCAAACGTTTTCACTTCTTTGTCTGCGTTTTCAACGGAAGCGTGTGCTACTGGTAAGTTCAGTTTATCAGAAATTAACTTGGATGCTTTTGCCTCAACACCGCCCCACGGATTCACCCCTCCGCTCCGATAATATTCTAATGCAACATCTTTCTCAATAACAATTGGTGTCGCTATCGCCAAAGCATCAAACTCATATTGCCATACTTGTTGTACTAATTCTTCCCATCCTAAAACCTCCCCCGTTGCTCGACCGTCTTTGCCAAACCATCCTATCATTTCTAACGGAGTATCTAGAACAACAATTTCAGCATTCAATCCTATTGTTGATCTTGCTGCTGAAACTGCATTTAACGTATCACTTCTCACCGGTGAATTAACCACAACCAATATACGATTATTATACACCTCTTGTAATTCAATCTGTCCTTCCAAGAATCTATCAAGCATACTACCTTCAACATATAAACTGTTAGGAGGCATCTCGTTAATATCAGAAGCATTAACAACATTAGGATGTAGAATTAGTTTATCACAACAAGCTCCCAACAGCTTGGCAACTGGGTTAGCATCACCAGCATGACCACCAATTTCACAACCTATGCCTGTCGGAATAATCATAACAACATTCACAGTTTCGTACCTCTTTCAATCAGATGCGTTTGACTTATTTTCCCAGCGAAAAACTCTTCTGTAAATTTTTTAACCACCTCCGGACTGAACTTCTTACAACTAAATACGTCTATAAAAACCTGCCTATATATATCAAGAGTATGAATAATAATATTGCTGGTTGTGATAAACTGCACTGCTGAAGTACCAATAAGATGAGGCTGGTCATAAGGAATATCACTCTCAGGCACATCTTCGTAATCCCAAAAATGTAAATCATGTCTCTCCATGTCAATAAGTTCACACAGCTCAATGAAGTATCTCTCAATATCCTTCCGGTTAAAACGGTCAACATTACAATTAGATAAATCAATCAGCAGTTCAAGTCCGAATGGTTCATTCTTGCTCATCTAAAAGTTTCTTTTCAATTTTGTTTAATCCTTCATCAGGTTCTCCCGCTTCAATTAAATTACTCATCATATAGAACTTATCTCCTTCTGCATAGGGTTTACGTCCTAATTCATTACGTGCTTCATTAGGAGTTAACATAGCTCGCTCTATCTGGTATCCATACTGTTTAACTAAAGCATCATAGTCTCGTAAGTCAATATTCTCAAACTTAAACTCATAGTTTTCCGACTGCAATAGCTTATTGTTTATAATGTCTTCCAAGTCAGCCTGCAAGGGCTCAACAACTCCTTGTACATAAATACGAGTAGCTTCAACAGCTACGTTGCCACCAAGAGACCCAGTGACGCGAACTCCCACTCGCTCTGGAGGCATTGAATAAGCTATCAGAATATCATCTCGCCGAGTCTGCTCATAAAGACGAAAACTTCCCTCTTTCACGTCCTTTCCCAAAGGAGTATACTTAAAAGTACAATGCTCAGGCTGCGACACCACCAAAGTCCGGTGTGCGTTATCCACACCTTTAAGTTCAGTGTTGAGAAACTCAGATACTTTCTTGTCCGAGCCTGTGTCCCATTCTCCTTCCAAAACGATAATAGCAGCTGGCACTCCGTAATTTTCAAAAAAAGCAAGATTATAATCTCGCAAACCTATAAGCCCTAATATGTCTCCCACCGCCGAGATTCCATTAGGTACCCCATAATAATCAGACTTAGGATAAAAGTTCTTATAGAATATAAGCTCATTCGCCCTTGTTTTTATGTCAAACGTTCCTTCCTTACCGTCTTTAGGAGAAATATTTTTCTCAAGCCCAAACTTCTTAAACCACACTTTCTTAGTATCACGAATCTGACAGTATTTTTCTTTAGATTTATGAACTCGTAACGTATGCGCTGGCACATGATAAAACTCTGCAATTTCATTCTTATTATTACGCACAACCTCCAAACCAAACCAACCCATAGAGCCCCAATCTATTAAGAGTTGTTTCAGAATAGTCCTCAGAGCATCGTCAGGATTAGGACTCCATAACAAAGCATGTAACTTGTCAAGCTCAACTTTGTTTTCCTTCTTACCTTCTTGCAGCTGCAAACTCCAACCAAGCCCTGCTACATCAATAGCAAGCTGGTTAACACATCTCCAGAATATAGAATTAGACTCATAAAGAGTAAGCAGTACTTCTGGAGAATAAGGAGGAGGAATCAAATCATTTTCTGTCATCCATTTACTATCCTGCTTGAGCTGCTTAGAAGAACTCTTTATCTCAGCATTCTTAAGTATGGAAAATGGATAAACTCCCTTTGAAGTCTGAATATACACACTACCTTTTTTATCTTTAGCCATAGTTAATTCGGTCTCCCGACTACACCGGGTACAAACAATTGTTTGTTTGGTACTTGCACACCACTCTGGATATTTTCAACTCTAATAGAAACTACCGATGCTGTCTTTACATACATAGTCTGATTTGGGTCTTTACTTGGTATGTAATCAGCAAAACAAATACATGGCTTGGGATTTATCCAAACATCATTAACTATCTGTTTCATAATCTTAGCTACCGATAGCTCATCAACTAACACACCGAATTGTAAACCACAATCGCACATAAGCACTATGTTCTTTTTCATTCCTATGCTATTATTTGTTTCATTCATTTCACTTCTCCTTTTTGTTTATTGTTTCCTGCTTCCAATACAAAAACCGATAACTATATTCTTGCAGGCATAGCGACCAACACCATCCAAATATTCTGTCATGTAACATGCGTATTACAACTCTCCCTTCTTTGCTGAAAATGTAATCTTATAATTTGCATCATAAGCACCACCTTTATTAACAGGCAATTTAACACTCTTTTTAATACCATACTTACAAGTCCACGCTCTGCATAACATAGGTCTATATTTATATATCCTGCACAAACGAGTTTTTACATTCAAAGCAGCACATCTCCATAAACCATTTACCTTTTTTACCCAATACACTCCAGCCGCATATATCCAATTTCCTTTTTTAACCCCTTCAGGATTTATGCTTTTACATCCCTCGTGCAAAGAAAGTTTCATATCATCACAACAAGTTCGTTTACAATCTTTACAGTTACGCAACATAAACACTTCCTTTCTTGACCGGCTTATCTACAGAATAAAGAATATATCTTATGACATCGACAGTATGATCATTCTTCTGCGTGGGAACATCCTTAGGATTTTTAGAACTAGATCCCTTAGGATAATGATAAGTAGCTATCTCTCTACATGTATTACTACAAGTGTTAAATATAAACAGGCTTGGCTTGCCGTTCGGTTTTACTTTAAGCTTCATTTGAACTACTTCTATTCCTCTGGCAATGTCTTTTCGAGCTGACTTAGTAATAATACCCTCTTTACGAAGCTCAGCTCTGTTCTCTGCGTTTTCGGGATCCGCCCAAGACGTTACATAATTTTCCTCTCCACTAATATGTTTAACGTTTACTATATGTTCGCCGATACCAGTCTTTGCTTTGTAATACTCATGATATATGTACCAGTTTCCGTCTCCGTCTATAGCTGCCCATAAGCAAACGAACGGATTTGTAAAGCCAAAGTCAAATCCCCTGTATCTCTCCCACTCATTCGGTATCCTGAAAGGCTTAATCACATGTACACTACGACTAAAAGTTTTATACACCGCTCCATAAAACGAAGCGAAGCGTCCTTCTATTCTTGTAGCCTGAATCTCCTCAGGCCATTCAGCTATCATAGCATCAATTCTTTTGTCAGGAATATATCCACCACAACTAACACGATTAAAGTTCAAGTTAGCATAAAAAACTTCATCTGTGTCAGGTAGTTCTTCAATTCTTTCTTCTAAAAAAGGCTGTGGAATAATAGGAGTCATGCTCCACGAAAGAAAACCTTCCTTCGCCATAAGTCGTGCTTGTATCTCGGTAAGAATATCTACAAAATCATGCTTACATTGTTCATCACAGTGACAACTATCAATCTTCCTGCCTTCAAAGAGTGATACTCCTTGATTAAAAGCCTTGAACTCTATTGTATGTCCATTTTTCAAAAACAGCTTCCTTGGCACTCTATCCTGACCGTATATGATATTCAAAATATGATGTTTGGGGATAAAATCCTCTATATACTCCTTCCAAAGTATATCTCTCACTAGTTCCCAACTTTCTATAGCCGCCCAATGAACTCCCCGAGGAGTACTTCTAAAAGGATGTATATCTAATGCCAACTGCGTTAAGTCCATCATATTAGTATACGTCTTCGAAGACTGGTTACCCCCAAAAAGCCAGCGAACATCAGCTTGCGATTTATGAAAATCCTCCTGGGCTTTATCCAAAGGTTTATACAAAGCTAAAGGCTCGCCCAACCATTTTATTTCCTGCAAAGTAATCATTATTCCTTTTCTAGTTTTCCGAGGACATTGTTTTCTGTAGCGATATTATCACCATCAGTATTCTTCATAGTCTTACTCATTATTATGTTTTCTGTGCCCTCTTCTTTGTAATCTACAACCCAAGGACTTGCAGAAGTATCGATAACTTTATCCGCTCGGAGTAGCTTTTCAATATCTACGATACTTTTCTCCTGCAAGGCTATAACAAAAACTTCATCACCAACTTCTAAAGTAAAAACACCCGGATCCACTGAAAGAGTTACAGTTTTAGACGAGCCTGTATAATCTGATATAAACCCTATAGCTTTCCGAGCAGGTACCGAAACGCTTTTAAGTACGATCATACACTCATTGTAAGCATCATCATCGGTTGAACCTGCTGATAGTGTAAAGCTAGTCTGGCTTGATAACGAAGCCACAGTAGTAGCTGTCATAAGAGTGCTATCCAATATAGTACGCAAGAGTACATCAAGAGTATCTTGCATAGAAAGAACCTCATTCAACCCAGAAAATCTATTCTCAATCGAAAACGTTGCAAGTATTGCACGAACCGTTTCACCGTCGATAGTGGCCGTTGATAAGACAACAGAAAAATCAGAGCCTACTGTATAAAATATCAAATGGTCAGAAACGTCAAGTACTATCTTGTTTATACCATCGAGGCTATCAAAACTCTCTGTGTACTCATCGGCATCAACGGATAGCTCTGTCCCGGCATTACCATCTTTATAGACTTTGATATTTGCCGCTGTAATATTAGGGTCAATAGCTGCACCGTTCTTATCATTCGTATCAAAGAATACAATGATGTCTTGACCTACTTTGAAATTATCTAAATAAGGCCCCATTATACTAATCCTCTTTTACCAGCCGCCAGACTACCGCCGACTAATGGACGAACGGCAAGTTGATTAAAATCAAATTCGTTGAACTGAACTTCTGGAATCGTAATGTTTAGACTGGGATTATGAAAAAACACACGAGCCACAGCACCCGCAGGAAGAAGATAATTGCCCCCTAATTGAATTGTCGTCCAAGCTGACTCATTGATGAGACCCTCAAAAATGTTGTCCCAGCCACCATCGTGATAAATACTCAAATATATGTATGGCAGGTCTGGTTCTGATTCCTCGTCTAATGCAACTCCCCAAATTCTAATCTTGTCACAGTTAATTGCGGTGCTAAGCCCCATTTCGATATTCTTCGTACCACTCTCAGGAGTCAGAGGGCCAGCATAAGCATAAGTAGCGGTATTGTCATCTTTAACATTACCTATGCTTGCCTCATTCCAAGGGATGTCAATACCTGTTTGTAAAGCTGTATCAGGACTAATCCACGTCATTAGTTATGCCTTATTTAATCACTGTTCAAATCTTTCCTTTAATTTGTTTTGAATTCGCTCTGCAGTATCATCATCCATAGAAGCCTCAAACGTTCCCACCAATCCTTCAATAGATCTAAGCTTAGGAAGCATATAATTAGCAATAGTTGACATGTCAGACGCATTCCCCCAAGCCGCCTCAATCCAGACTGCCATGAATGTTTGTTGTTTATCCCGTTCTACAAATTTAATCGCTTTAGCTAAATCAGCTATGCTAAAACGATTAGCTGTTCCTTTGGGTCTTCCCTTAGGATTGGCGACCTGTCCCTTCTTGAATCTTGTCGCACCGCCTTGATTAGCACTACCCTTTTTCTTATATTTCATATTAGGTTTTCCAACATCAACAAGAAAAACCAAAAGAGTCCTTTTGTTATTAGGACATTATCAAGAGAATTATATCCCATAGCAGAGAATGGGCTCGATACTTTTCTAGACAGAAAACGAGGCGAATTGACAAAAAAAAATCCCCCCTCTTAGGAGTAGGAGGGAGGAAGGTGTAGTGATAGAGCTAAAT
>LAZR01002525.1_pt1 | contig 10579 bp, 7 predicted proteins | sample 329461 | NCBI WGS metagenome assembly LAZR01 (sample SAMN03002196, study PRJNA259156) | marine sediment metagenome | biome: sea floor; feature: Hydrothermal impacted sediments; material: marine sediment; isolation source: Loki non-amplified sample from Loki's castle hydrothermal vent sediment ...
GGGACAGTTCCCGAACTTTACTGCGGCGGCTATGGATGCAAGCGTCGTGGAGTTGAACTTGCTCGTAGGTCTGACGGCTGCAGCAGCGGAACTTAACACGCTCGATGGCTTCACTGGACTAACTGCCGATCTGAATGTCTTGGCAGGCGCTGCTGCAGGCGGGTTGACAGCTGCAGAGCTTTTATTCGTAGCTGACGTGACCAGTGCTATTCAAGCACAACTCAACGGCAAGGCATCTTCCTCTCATACGCACGGAACAGCAGATATTGACAATGATGCAATCACACTTGCCAAGATACAGAACATTGTCACAGACTCGTTTATAGGCAGAACCACAGCCGGAACAGGAGATCCTGAGAGTTTGACTGCGGGGATGGCCCGAACCGTTCTTAACGTCGAGAATGGCGCAGCAGCAGATCAGAGCGGTGCCGAGATCGAAGCAATTACCAATCATGATAACCTGATTGGCGTTGCTGGAGACGAACATGTAGCTCATGCTGGAGTTAGCATAAATGCTGGACTTGGTTTGTCTGGCGGCGGCAATATCTCGTCTACGCGGACAGTAGACTTAGCCACCAACACATTAACTGACCTCGCAGGAATTCCGACCCGGCTAATGTCCATGCCTGTCTATACCGGCTCTGTCATGCGCAGAGTCGATATGGAGGACTTGAACCGAATTCTAGAAAGAACCTTTGCTACGAATAGTACATTAGTTATTGGTGATGAATTCGGTGTTGTGCGTAGCACTAGCGCATCGGCCACCTCGATGACAATTCCTCCGAACTCGTCAGTTGCCTTTCCACTAGGAACGGTTATCGGTGGTGAACAACACGGAGCTGGCAAGTTTTCCTGGGTCGCTGGCGCCGCAGTTATTATCCGTTCTGCAGATGGAAATCTGGGGCACAAATCGCAGTATAGTGCGACGTACCTACGGAAGCTTGCATCTGACACATGGCTACTTGCAGGTGACCTCAGTGCATAAAGGAATGATACTACGGAGTCTTGCACTGGCAGGCGGTGGGATTGTGATTAGTCCTTCATCCGTGCAAGTTTTGAACGTTCGTGTTGGTAACCCATGTTGGGCAGGTGTTAGATTTAATGCTCTCGGAACAGAACTTTCAAATACTCCTGTCAACAGCTTCACAGTATCTCGAGGCGATTGGCTAGACAGGGGAGATTCAACAGGGGTATGGATTGAACGCACGATCAATAGCGGGCCAGGTTTTAATATTACTGATCCCGGTGCTGGACGACATCAGCTTAGTACCAACAGAGAATTCAACCAACAGCAGGTCCCTCTCGGGACAAGGGTAACGAATGTCACTTTTGACTTTTGGGATGCAGCCAGCGGAGGCAACCTTCTAGACTCTGTAACATACAATGTCACAGCCGAAAATTCGTTATAGGAACATTGATGCTAGTACCAATCAACAATGTAGGACAGTTTGGTGTAAACCAAGATATTCCTTCGCACAGACTTCCAGCAAATGTGTGGACAGATGCGCGAGGAGTACGGTTCTATGATAATGCTGTGTGGAAGGCCTCTGGACAAGCACTTACATTGGGTACACCGACAGTCGATCCGTATTATCTATACTTTTATTCGGGTCCAAGCAACGTCTTTTGGGTATATCCTGGACTAGCAAAGGTGTATGCCACCGATGGTACAACTCACAGTGACATTACCCGCGCTGTTGGTGGTGACTACACAGGTGGTGCTAATGACATCTGGCAAGGTGCACATCTTGGTGGAATTGAAATCTTCAATAATGGGATTGATATTCCTCAGGCGTGGATCAACCCAGCACTTGCCACGCCTCTTATCGACTTGGCTAATTGGCCAGCAGCAACAACGGCTCGTGTGCTGAAATCGTTTAAGCAGTATTTGATTGCTATGGACGTCACAGCGAGTGGTACACATTTTCCGTTTTTAGTCAAATGGAGCCATGTTGCCGATCCTGGAACTGTTCCAACGTCGTGGGATGAGACTGACGACACTTTAGATGCCGGTGAGTACCCTCTTGCGGAATCCGGTGGACATATCCTTGATGGACTGGCCTTGCAAGACACATTCATGGTCTACAAGGAAGATCAAACCCATGCCATGAATTTTATCGGTGGTCGGTTTATATTTCAAATCAAGAAACGGTTCGATACTGGAGTCATTTCACCTCGGTGTATCGTTCCTTGGCGGGCCAAACACTTCGTTGCAACAGCCGAAGATATTATTCGTCATGATGGATTCCAACAAGAGTCTATCCTCGACAATAAAATGCGGCGTTGGTACGACGGTCAAGCTGATCCAGATTTTGCTAAGCGTCAGTTCATGGTAATGAATGAATCTGAGCAGGAATTGTGGATGTGTATTCCACAGGCAGGCCAGCAACATCCAAACATTGCTCTTATCATCAACCTTAAAGATGGAACGCAAACCCTTCGCGATTTGGACAATCCGACGTTTATAGAAGCAGCGCCTATTGACCCTGGTGCTGGCCTAGTAACGTTTGATTCTCAGACCCAGGCGTTTGACGTGACTCCTGGTGTCTTTGGACAACGTTCATCGAAGCCTGGAACTAAGCGATTAGTGGGAGCGCACAGAATAACTTCAAAGAGATTTCTTCTATATGATGATGGATTTGATGATGAGGGGAACGATTTCAGAGGATACGTCGAACGCTCGTCCATGCCTGTTGCTGGTGTTGGTCGAGATGGCGCACCGGTTATGGACGCTACATTCATCAAACAAGTCAATGAAGTGTGGCCAGAGATGTTCCAGCAAAATGGGGTTGGTATTGATATATATGTCGGTGGGCAAGACACATTGCAGGAGGCCATCAGTTGGGACGGGCCATTCCTCTTCGTGCCTGGAACAGACGACAAGATCGACTGTGATGTCACCGGCAGATATATCAGTATCAGATTCGAGACGACTGATCAATCTCTATGGAAGTTAGATTCCTATAAGATGAACGTCGAACGTCTTGGACAGACTTAAGTGGGATGATTATAAGGAGTAATTAGGGCGGTGTCATACATTCCAGGAACGCATAGTGGAGGGTCCATAGAGACTTATCTTCAGCAAGAGCTTCAAAGAATTTCAGAGGCTATTGAACCTATTGCTGACGGAGACCTGAGAATCCGCCATGTAGTTCCAACGAAGCCAAGGAACGGTTTGTACTATGCAGATGGCACTGACTGGAACCCAGGTTCCGGCAAGGGTGTTTACAGATATGACGAAGACACAACCTCGTTTGTCTTTTTAGGATAAAACCATGAACCAGATACAAGAAATACCTGTGACTGTCCCTGGAGGGAATATACCGGTGTTAATCGCAAAGGATAACATTCCCTTTGTGTGGCCTATGGTCGAGCCTCGACTTCAGATAATTATTGACAAGCAGGAGTTCGTCGATTTCGATCTACCACATGTCTATAATCTGTTATTGCTGGAACAAGCCCAGCTGTGGATTGCAGGCAGCGGTGAAATGATCATGATCACTAGAATTGGGAATTATCCCAATGGCGTAAAGCGTCTGATCGTTGATTTTATTCAGGGAACGAACTACAAGAACTATAAGGAGCATATGGAATACATTGAGCACTGGGCTGTACAGCTCGGGGCTACGCAAGCTGAGGCTGAAATACAACCTGGACTTGAAAAATTCTTGATAAAAGAGCAAGGTTGGAAACGCCGCAGAGTTAAAATATTTAAGCATTTGAGCAGAGGACTCCATTGATGAGGATTCTCACGAACTTCAGAATGCATCATTTTGCTATCTTCTTTGATAGCGAGGAGTACGATGGGCCTGTGGTTTATGCGAAAGGAGGAGACGTAACGAATGAAACTGTTCCTACTGGTCCCTTTGGCCCGCAGATACCATTTATTCTTAGCTTGTTCGAACAGGCCGCAAATCTTTACAATCAAGGGGTTCCACAGGCTTTTCCGGGTGTAGACGCCCAAGGCAATGTTGTTGGAGGTGGACAGCTGACGCCGGACATCAACCCGAACATCGCAAATACTCAAGCAGGAATCGGCGGCTTGGCTGGTGGAAACATTGATCAGAATCAGGCGATTCAGCAGTTCTTACAACAGATGATTGGAGGTCAAGGCCCAGGTCAGCAATTTGGACAAGGTCTGACTCCTGGAATAGCAGGAGGCATCGAAGAACAGCTAGGGGCCGGTGAGAATCTACTGACCGGTGCGGCAGCAGGACAACTCCCAGCACAGGCTGGAGCGTATGAAACGATCTTTGGCCAACAGCCAGGAACCACTACTGCCCCCGGTACTCAAGGTGGACAGGCTGACGCGGCAGGGGCAATTCAAACATTGCTGGGTGGCGGAGGTGGTGTTAACCCGTATCTGGATCAACTGGTCCAGAGCGCTGTCCAAGGACAGGTAGATCAATTCGGCAGAAACGTTCTACCGGGCATCAGAACAGAAGCACAGCAAGCTGGTCAGATCGGAGGCACTCGGCAGGGAATTGCTGAGGGCATAGCGGCAGGAGACCTAACTAAAAGTATCGGTAACACTACGTCCGATATCTACGGAAACGCCTTCGGTCAACAGCTTGGGGCACAGAGTCAAGCTCTGCAAGACGTCCTTGGTGCACAGCAGGCCGATGTAACGTCAGGTCTCACAGCCGGAAGTCTCAGCAACCAAAACTACCAACAATACATTCAAAGCCTCTTGCAAGGCTCTGGACAGGTAGGTGGCCAGCTGGGACAAGGCCTTGGACTGGGCTACGGTGCCATAGGGACTGGCGTAGGACAGGCAGGGAACCTCTTCTCCGGTGGTAACCAACTGCAACTCCAGCAAGAGCTTGGAGCGGCAGGGCTTATCCCAGGGTATCAGGCTTCTAGCCTTGGACAGTTTGGTGCAGTTAATCAACTTGGATTGCAGCAGTACGGTCTGGATCAGGCATCTATTGACGCCTTGAGCCAGCAGTATTACTTCAACCAGAACGCTCCGTTCAACCTCTTGAGTCAGTATCAGCAGTACATTACTGGCCCATACGGAAGCACGGTAGGGGACTACGCTCCTACATTCACAACACCACCACCACCTCTATCTAATCCAGCAATCCAGCAACCGCCGGGAGGAGCGCCGGGCAAGGGAGCCCAAGGAGGTTTACAGACAGTACCAACAACGCCTCCGGGAGGGGCACCACCCCCGCCAGGACAGTTGCCTTATCAACCACCGCCACCGCCAGCATTTCAACCGCCGGTTAATCCACAGCAACCACCACCACCACAAGGAGGATAGACATGAGTCCTTTTGAATGGGCAATGATAATTATGTCGGCTATAAGCACGGCTAGTGCTTTGACGCCTGGGGGAGACGTTGAGCAACAAACTCCGGCTCTTCCAGGCGGGGCAGCTCCTAGTGATATTCAGCCGATTATGGGCGCGGGTGGGATAGGTGGAATTCCAAACCTCCCCGCAAATATACCTACCTTGGAGGGGCCAGTGAAGGCGACTGCGGCTGCTGCGACAGCAACGCCGAAGACCAAGGTCACTCCTCCACCTGAGATTCCAGTTCCAGGGAAGGAGAAGGAGCCAGAGGGAAGTGAAATTGGGAAGCTCCTTGCTGCTCTTCCAGAAGCGATTGTGGCGGCAGCCCCATTGCTTGGATTAGGCGATCGGCCTATCCCAACGCAGGGGCCGGCTCCAGTAGCTGGCGGGCAGCCTGGAAAGCCTGTAGGACAGTTTGCTCAGCCGTTTGGACAACAGCTTGATATTGCTCAACTGCTAGCAGCGCTTCCCGGAATAAGGGGATAATCATGACAACGCATCAATTTCACAGCCCACCCGGGATTGGAGAAACGATCGACAATGAGGAGCCGTCGAGGCTTAAGTCATTTGTGACTGATCCAAAGAATCTGGCTACCATGTTGGTTCTGGCAAGTGCTATGGCACAGCCCAGACGGAGTGGAAGATCTGCTCTTGCCCACACGCTTCGTGGCGGGGTCGGCGCATTGGCGTTCCGTGGCGGATTGGATAAAGCCATGCACGAACAGTCACAAGCAGACGCAGAGCAGGCGAGTGTTGCGGAAGCAAGAGCACGTGAGGCAGACACAGAAGCTGCGGCGGTTGCAGCCACAGAACAACGAACGGGCGTGGTAGCTGAGACGGCTGAAGCCGGTCGAGAGTCGGCAGAGGAGTTGCAGGCAAAACGACTCGAAGCTGGACAGTTCGCAAAGAGTCCTCCGGCTGGTGGAACGTTTGCAGAGAAAGCCGTCTTGCAGGCTCAGAAGGACTTCTCCGACGCCATGTTGAATTGGGTCGGCGTAGGACGACAGGGAGAGCCACCGGAATATGGAACGTTTTTACTCCGGGCTATGCAAGGAGCAGCACTGCTTGGTGGAGTGCAAGGACAAGTGGACTTTGCGGCAACGCCAGAACCAACAGCCGAAGGGGAATTAACTATTCCTGGCCCAGTTCCAACTCCGGAGCCAAGACAGCCTTCACCGAGAGAAGCTTCTAAAGAAGGCAGGTCGTCTGTTGCTCAACACTTTGTTGGCAAAGGTATCGTGGATGATGCCTTGGAAGCTAAATTGCTTAGACACAGAATGCCAGACTTCCGAGAGATTAAAGAAGATACTGGTGTTATTGCTGCCGCACGACAGATGGATGAGCTTGTCAAGCAGCAGGTGTCTGCCATGACAATAGAAGAGGCCAGAGCCGCGATCAAAGAACGTCGTTGGGCTTTGTCTGATGAAACTATTGCAGCTCTGCGAGCAAGGATTGCGGAGCTTAAGCCAAAGAAAGCGCCGACAGCACCTCTCACTGAGGCACTTGGTGGGTTGGCAAGGAGACCTTAATGGCCCAAGACCCTAGAGTTCGCACACTATTCCCTGAAGTGCCTGGAGAGTTCATTCTCCGGGACCCCTTTGGGAATGAAGTAATGCGTGTACCGTGGATGCAGACTCCAGCGCCAGCTCCTGTGGAACCGCCTGGAATGGTAGAGTCAGCCATTAAACGGGGAACCTTAAACACAGCCAGTGACTTTACCAATACGGCTGGGTTGATTGCAGAGACCCTTGGTAGCGATGAATACGCTCAGGGTTTCTATGAGAAGGCGGAAGAGTTCGCCCTGAGATCCCAGCAGTATAAACCTAGCATTGGGAGAGTTGAGAACATTCAAAGCGCAGGAGACCTCGGAGTCTTCCTGGTTGAAACCTTAATAGAGCAAGCGCCCATGCTGGCGTCGTTACTGATACCAGGTGGCTTGGTTACTAAGGGTGCCCAGCTCGCCGGGATGGGGGTGAAGGGGGCCAGTCTTGCTGGTGCCTCAGCGGCTTTCTTAAGTGATGTCGGTTTGCAAACCGGTGAATCTACAAGCATTGCAAGAGAGTCTGGAGCATCTCCCGTCGATGTTTATGTGATTGGATCTGGCCTCGGCAAAGCCGCACTGGATTTTGTGCCGCTGATTGCGATAGCTAAGAGACTCGGATTGGCAAAGAACCTGCCAATTGGCCAGAGCATAGAAAGGACACTGATTGGCAAATTAGCTGAGGGTGGCTTTATACGGCGCGCTGTGGGCCATGCAGGGGCCATAGTAGCCCGCGAAGTACCAACTGAGACAGCCCAAGAGGCTTTGAATATCGCGCTACAGCGGGCCTTACAGGAGTACAGTGGGGACTTAACTCCAGATGAAGTCAGCCAGCTCGTGAACGCAGCGGCTGGAGCTGCAGCGTTTGGACTGTTAGGCATCCCTGCTGCAATACGTAGACCTGCACCTGAGCCAGGTCCTAGCGAGGACACCCCACCGGAGGTGAACGTTCAGCCTGCCGAAACAAGTGAGATTCTAAAGGTTGCTCTGGTTGAAGGCGAAGATCCTACCAGCTATGAACTACATGGAGAGGTCTCTGTCGAACCGGACATTGCGCCTCAAGCACAGCTCGGGGAGTTCTTCGACATAGTCCCGCTTGTAGATCCCAAGCTACCAAAGCTTGATCCTATAGCGGCAGAACCGCTTCAACGCGAAGCGGCACAGCTTGCCATAGTTGAAGAAGCAGCTCTGTCTGATACAGCCTACTACATCGACATGAATGGAGACATGATTTCTAGTCTCCCGTCTGATCCTATGCTAGAGCAGGAGGGGGGAACTGATCCTATTTCTGTTGGGCTGGAGTTGACTCGGGAGCAACTAGAAGTAGCCAGTCATTATCCTCAATATCTTGATAGTGACCCAAGCACTCCAGAAGGACAATCCATTGCTGCATTGCATCCAGGCTTGCAGAATTTATATGCGTTGCGTGAGTCTATCAGTACAGACGATGACAACTATCGTTCAACTGATGGGCAGATGAAAGTAGCTGCCCAGAAGAAGTTGGATGGCATCGACGCGCGCATTGCCAGGTTACAAACGAACCTTGGTTTACAGCCAGTGGAGATGGAGTCAAAACCATCCACGCCAGAGAATGTTCAACAGGGCGAGGTGTTTACAGAGACCCCACCGGCGGCATTAACAGAAAGCCAAAAGGCCCGGCTGGAACTTCTAGCAGAGAAGGAACAACTCGAGGGTCTGTCTCAAGAAGAGATGGACACCTACGCCGAGTTGATCGGCATCGCCACAGGCGAGTTCGGCCCCATCGAGAGACAGAAGCAAACCCAAGCACAGCTCACAGAAACGGCAGAGCTTGCTACGGAAGTTCGCGGAGCAGAGACTGTTCGTGTACGCACCCGTATTGGGACTAAAGGTGAGCCGGGAAAGGGCATTTCAAACGAGAAGGCCCAGACCTTGTTGACGGAGTTCTCAAGGCGGTTCAGATATGGACCTAAGGTTCGATTACTGAGTCGAGACCATCCAGAGGCTCGTGCACGACGGAAGCGGTATAAGAAAGAGATTCGGGGCTGGTGGGACCCGAAGGCTGCGGGTACTATCAACATCGTTCCGACAAACCACTTCACCGAGAAGGATTTACTCTCGACGTATCTCCATGAAACTCTGGCTCATTACGGAATGAACACATTCCTGACGGTTAATGAGCAGCACGAAATCCTACGGGACATTGTAAGGAATCCTCCCCCGGGGTTTGACGTCTCTGCTATCCGGGCTGAGGCCTTCGCGCGTGGAGAGACAGCAGCGCTCTGGGTAGAAGCCGAGGAGTACATTGCAAAGGTCGCCGAGTCAGCGATCTTAGACCCGAACAACAGTGTTGTACAGATGCCGTGGTGGAAGCGGATGATTGCTAAGATCAGGCGATTCTTACGGCAGCACACGAAGTTTGCTTGGAGCGACAACGACATTATGTACATGCTCCGAGACACTTCGAAGGTTTTAACTGGGCGAATTACTCCACGTAATCTGACCGAAGATAGAAACATCTTCTCAGCAGACAATGAGATGATGCGACTCTTTGGTGAAGACATTGCGGAAGGAGCCGAGGAGGCTATTGACAGCTTGACGAAGGTGTGGGGAGCTAAGTTCGCAAAGCTGTTCTACACTCCATTGCAGTTCTCTACTCAGTACCCAGTGCCTGGAGGTCAAGAGTTCCTTGAGTTTGTCCAGCAATGGTGGGCACGCAAGAGGATTCTCACTGATGAGGCGGCTCAGATTGTCGAGGAGTTCCAGCTGTTTGGTCCGAGGGACCAGACCAAGCTCAGCGAAGCGATTCTGAAGGTAAACATCAGATCGGACGAGCTACAACGGAAGCTGACTCCAGCCGAACAGGCCGAGGTCTTTAAGGAAGTAGGAATCGAGAATGACACTGCACTGATAAAGATCTGGCAGAAGATGGATAAGTCCTTTGTAGATGTAATCGCAGATCTACGTAAAGGCATCGAAACCAACGCCATCCGAACTCGAGGAGACAAGAACTCCAAGAAGAAGCTGACCAGGGAACAAGCTGTGGCCTTCCAGAAGCAGTATACTAAGGCCTTAGCTGGCACAGCTGCGGATCGCAAGGCAATGTGGCAAGCCCTTGGGGCCCCGACGATGTTGCGACTGGCTGAGATCAATGACGAGATGCATCAGCTCGAGAATAGGAACTACTTCCCACGGATGCGGTTCGGTAACTGGGCCATTACCATTCGGGCCAAGAAGGACCTGAGCTTTGAAGGCAGGAGCTACCATGGCCCACGGGCACAGACACGTGGAGAGGTGGTTTACTTTGAGACCTTTGAGGACTCTCCTGCACAGCAATCAGCCTTCAAGCAGTTAAAGAAGGAATTCCCTGAGACTTCGTATCAGATGCAACTCGGAAAGATCTCGGACCATGAGTTCCATTTCATGGGAGTGATGAGTCCACAGCTGTACGAACAACTGGTGGCTAAGATTCCTGACATGAACGAGGCACAGAAGGAAGTCTTAAGAGAGCTGTACTTTAGACAGGCTCCGGGGCGGTCGTTCTTGCGCCATCTAACCAGACGAAAAGGCATTGCCGGATACTCCGACGATGTGCTCCGAGTGTACTCGAGCTATATGATGAACGTAGCCAATCATATTGCCCGGCTGGAGTACCATATCGACATGAACGAGCAGCTTGGGGTCATCACTGAAAACGCTGCAAATGTAACCCCAGATGCTAGAATCGCTGGAGTAGTTCGGGAGTATTTCGAAGATACATTCGAC
>LAZR01002526.1_pt1 | contig 10578 bp, 21 predicted proteins | sample 329461 | NCBI WGS metagenome assembly LAZR01 (sample SAMN03002196, study PRJNA259156) | marine sediment metagenome | biome: sea floor; feature: Hydrothermal impacted sediments; material: marine sediment; isolation source: Loki non-amplified sample from Loki's castle hydrothermal vent sediment ...
CATATGCTATTGGCATCGTGAATGATGTTTTGCCAACAACATGATCAAGAATTTCAACTTCAGCATAGTTACTAAAACTTCCCATAATACTGTCCTTTCTTATTTATACATTAATTGCTTCTGCGATTTCAAATCGCTCGTTTACACGTAAGCCCGATGAGAGGATCGGTTCGTTATTCAATGTAGCTTCTAATATTGATTGATTGCGAGCCAAATGTGTTAGGATCGCAGAATTAATAACCGTTTGGGTAAGAAACGGTAAAACTATTACAGTTTGAGTAAATATTGGTTGTACAGTAACATCACATATGAGATATTTTATAACATAGAAACCTAAAGTCGCATCAACAGTACTATTCGCAAAAATTGGCAACCTTAATGTAAGTAATATGTTTCGCTTTAAAGTACCATTAGTAGAACTAGTACAAGTAACAGTTGCCTTAAGCGATAATATTGCATATACCAATGAACCGGAAAATGTACTAATACAACTAATAGTACCCACCATATAAAGATCAATAGATACTGTTGCTGTAAGCGAACTTGTTGCTGTTAAAATACTTATAAGACGACGTACACGCGATAGCGAACCATTGGGTGTACAGTATGCAGTGATCGTAACAGTTTGTATTTTCTTTATTAAACGTAAATGATAAGCAACACTAAATATACTTTGTCCAGTAATTAAACCAGAGAGCATTTTATACGGAATAATGTTACCGTTTAGTGAACTAGTACAATCTATTTGACCTACCAATTTTCGTACGAGATGTAGCGTACCATTAACACTACTTTGGACAGTTAAACTACCAGCAATTCGTCCAGCAACACCTAAAATGCCCTCGATGGTACTTAACCCGTCGCATGTAGGTTTCAACTCACGTGAAAGTTTTATTGTTCCTGTAGTACTATTAATCATACTAACCGTACCGCGTAAGTTAATAGCTAACCTTCCACCCATTGTACATTGACTAGTTACTATACCAACTAGTTTTCTAGTTACTACTGCTAGACCATTAAATGTGCTTATCGTTGTAATTATACCTGTTAACGGTTTCGGTATCGTCAAAGTACTAGTCACAGTACTTGTCATAGTAATAATACCAGAAAGTTTACAAATACGTTTTAGTGAACCATCGCTAGTACTAGCACAATTAATACTACCAACGAGTTCACGTAAACAATGGAGTGAACCAACAACAGTACTAACACCGACGGTTATACCCACAAGCATATCATAGACACCCAAAACACCTGTTAAGCTACTTTGGGCTAAAATAGTACCACCGACAAGAAACGATCCTGGTATAAGGATAACTGTTAAAGCAGCTGTAGTGGTTAAATCACAAGTAATAGTACTAACCATTGGTAAACGGATATTATCTAACGTGCCTACACATACCGTTGTAGCTGTAATAACACCAACCAATTCAACGTTTTTGTTATCTAGTGTACCAAGAAGAGCTGTATTGACTATAACATTACTTGCAAGGTCAATATCTTTAAGATCTAGTATACCTAAAACGGTTGTATTTGATACGCTGGTAGCTGCTAGGTCAATATGTACAAGAGTTAATTCTCCAATACACATAGTTGTTACTATAACATTACTAGCAAGTGGTTGTGATATAGTACCAAAAAGTCTACCACCACCCTCAATTTCACTAATACAGGTACTACTCAAGATTTCAGCGCCACCAGTTAAGTAACCGGCAACAAAACTCTGTGCTGCAATTATCCCTTCCTGGTCAGTACCACTAAGTGTGCAAATTGTTGTACAACTTGGAATTGCAAAACCCCCAAGAGGTATCACGATTCCAGTTAGGTTAGCAAGTGTACCTGCTATTGGTGAAGCTACACCAGCAAGCGGTATATCCATTGGCATTGTTGCTGTAGCTGTACAACCAGGATAACTCCAACCAGAGAGATTAACAACAGTTATAGGTACAACGGCTGAACCATAGACATCAAAAATCGGCGACCAACTAGTAGGACCCCAAAGAGTACCCCAGCGTATCCAATCGCGGCCAGGAAAAGACGCGTGCCATTCACATTCAGTAATTTCAACTAAAACATAGCGACCTGTAGCATCAGCATTATTAATCACTTGCCAAATAGCTGTATCACGCCAAGTATTAATATTAAATGCAACCTGCGTCCAAGGACCATTTATACCATTAGAAACATAAACATCAGCAAACCAAGGATCACCATATGTCATCTGTGAACGGCCACGAACAAGTTTTATATCCCAAGCACCACCTAAATCAAGTTTGAACCAATGAATATGGTCAACTTCATGAAACCAACCACTATTACCGTTAAGGGCATTGGCCAGCGTTTCTGGCCAAGTCATACCATCACGCGTCCAACCGCAGTAACTAACAATGTTACCACTATTTATACCATACCATTGATCAGCCATATTAATTCAATCTAAAACAACAACTAACGAACCTGGCGGAAATTTAGCTTGGTAATTAACAACTATCGTACGGTCAGGACTAATATCACCCCATATGAGAACATTACCTAAACCATACGACCCAGAATTTAATAATACAAAAGCTCTTATGACACCCCAAGTACCAAGAGCAATCGGAAATGCAATCTCGAGTGCATTAGTAAGTTGCCCTGATACGGCTGTATTCCAATAAGCTGAAGATGTTTGGATTCTCGAATAACCATATGCATTTGCTACTTCATTGCAATTACCACCTGTACTACTATCTGCCGGTAAATTTGTACAGAGTCCCGTATAAATCATCTGAGGACTATAATTACCCTTTGAGAAAATATGGTTCAATAGCGTATTTTCAAACCAATCACTAAAACTCATATTATCTCCTATTCTAAAGTTGCACCTAAAGCATCAATATTGAATCTTGGTGTACTACCAAGAGCAATAAATGCTGGTGTTGTTATAGGCCCCCAAAGAAGAACATTACCTTGGCCATAGGTTGGATTATCAAGTATAACAAAATGCGTAACGGCACCCCAATCACCAAGAGCTTCTGGAAATGAAAGCACCTGACTATTAGTAACTACACCAACAGTAGAAACATACCAATCCGGAATGATTGTTTGTATACGTTCATAACCATAGACATGTGGTACTTCATTGCAACTTGCACCAGTACCAGCATCTGTTGGCGAAGCACTACAAAGACCAATAGATAATGGTCCATAGGGCAGCGTTAATGGATAGGGGGTCGCCCCAAAAATAAGATTCATAATCGAATTTTCCATTATGTCACTGAAACTCATAATACTACCTTAATTTAATGTAAATATCAAAGCACCACTCTCAAAAAGTGTTGTATAACTAATAGTAATATATTGGGATACAGCCAGTGCGCCAAAAGCAATCAGACTACCAAGACCATAAGTATTTGAAGTAAATAATGCAACATGGGTCACAGTACCCCAATTACCAGTAGCCCCAAGGAAAACAATTTCCTGCAAGTTTGAAATTTGACCAGCAACAGCTGTATTCCAAACAGTTGCTGTAGTTACAACTCGGCGATAATTATTCGAATTAGCTACCTCATTACAATTAGCACTTGTACCGCCTTCACCAGGGCTAGCTGTACATAAACCAACACTTATTGTAGCCATTGGTGTTAACAATGTTCCTTTTCTAAAGAGGTGATCCAAAACAACATTTTCATATGTATTACTAAAACTCATTTTAATTCAAAGTTACAACTATTGTACCTACAGCAAACCTGGGAATGCTCCCTAACGAAATTGTTACCGGTGCGGTTGTTATAGCACCATACATTAACATATTACCGCCTGTTGACATATCAAAAAGAGCAAAATGTGTTATATCTCCCCAGTCGGTAGTTGCTTCAACAAAAGCGAACTCTGTAGCATTCAAAATTGAACCAAGCGAGACAGCAGACCAATCACTAGGTGCACTTTGAATACGTGCATATGCACCACCACTAACTTCTGTACCACCAGAGCCAGCTTCTCCCGGATCACCAATAAAAAGAGCGACATAGAAAAACGGTGGTGCAAAAGTAACACCATGAAAAATATAATTTAAAGTCTTATCTTCTAAGTAGTTATTAAAGCTCATCATTTCTCCTATGTTAATAACTAAACCGAAAATATAAAGCTTGTTTGGCTCCAACATCCCACCAATTGGACGCTGCTGCAAAACGTGGTCGACTCCCCAAAGCAACATTTTCCGTTTTTGCAAGTGGGGCATACATCAATAAATGTCCAGTTGGGTCGCTCGGGAGAGCTGTATCAAAAATACCGAAATAGCTTACTGCTCCCCATTCTTCTGTTGCCAAAGGAAATTGAATTGGTAACTTGTTACAAACCCAACCCCATTCAGGCCAACCTGCGCCAGTCCAAAAACTTGATGGTGTATTAATACGTTGATAACTAGGTGCCGTAACTTCAGTACATGCAATATTAGTACCAGCATCTGTCGGATCGTCATGAAGCAGACCTACATGAAGATTTGGTTTAGCATAACTACTTTTAGCAAAGATATGATTTAAGAGTACATCTTCAGTATAATTTGTAAAATGCCCACGGATACTAGGTTCGCGACCATCTTGAACAATTGCTAAAGATCCTAATGGAAACTCAATAACATCACCCGCACGCATAGTAATCGCTGGTGTAATTTCACCAGCTGCAAAATCGGCACGAGGCACATTCCATATACTATCAATAGTTGGTTCACCTATAATCCAACCACCAACATTATGAGTCCAATCTGCAATTGCAGTCCACCGAAAAGTTGTAGTATTCACAACTGTACTATTTAAAGAGCTACTAAAGTCAGCCGCAGTTATTGGAAGTACTCCTCGACCGTTTGCTGGGTCAAGACTAATTATTCCTGGGTAGCCATCTAATAAAGCAATTTCACCAGCGGAGAAAACAGGGCACGTTGATATACCAAAAAAATGTTGGAATATCGGTGTTTCCATATAGTAACCGCCGAATGTCATTTAAGCACCTAACATATGAATTAATGCAGTTATCAAACCACCGCCACTTAAACCACCACCAAGACATAAACCAATCAAAAGAGCTTTATCTTTCTTATATATAATATCATACGGACAAGTATCAACATGGACCTTCAAAACCTTTTCAATTATCCTACCTGAAATCTCTGCTACAATAGCTTTATCTCCGTCAGTCCACTCCATCTGCTTCTCCCTTAGTTGGTTGCTCTGTTTTTCTTTCTACTAGTTCTATTGATAATGGAATTGCTTGTTCCGGTATTGTACTAATTCCTTGAATACCAGCCATACTATCAAGTATCATTAAAGCTAACCTCTGCGACGGTGTCGTACCTGCCATAATTGCACTTTGGAGTAATTTCATACGTAAATGGATATGCCAATTACGACTATCTTCGGGTTGTATATTCAACCCTTCCGGGATGGAAGACCAACTATCATAAACACTACGTAAGGTACTATAGGCATCTTCAACTGTTTGGCTATGAACTGTTTGTAATTCTAATAAAATCTCTTCATTTGTTTTACCAAGTGCTAATAGTTCACCTACAAGCGTATGAAGACCAATTGTAACACTTAAATCTGTAACTGGTTGTTCGCTTATTGGTAAACCTTCCACTATAAACTCCTCATAGAAACTTAGCCCCTTCATTTTTAATTTTAATCGCTCACGAGAGATGGTTCCAATGAAATGAAATATACATTGGGAAAATTTTCATTCTCAGCTTACCTGGTAGATAGCCAAAATTTTTTACAACGTGTGAGCACAGGGGGCATTGTAGCTGCCCATGTATCGACAACTACAATGCACCAGTCGTGCCTCTTTCAAATTTACATTGTTTGATGTTTCTTATAGTTATAGTAAGTATACATCCAAAACCAAATACTCAATGGCCAAAAGATGCATAATATTACATACCACCACAATGGTAAAAGTATTCTACATTCCGCATCGCCTGCAATCCAACGTGGCCACATACCACTTATACCGATAATGTAAACAAGTATTAATGTGATCATTTGATCTCCTTATTATGTTGCTTGTCCCTTTTTATAACCGCAAGTACAACTATACGTTTTAAGTATAATGTATGTACCATCGGTCCATTTACGATCTAGCTTAAGCCGTCTCATAGTTAAATGTTTACCACATCGCGGACACTTCATTTGATCTCCTTTAATGCTTGTTTAAGTGTTTTGCCACAAGTGCCAACATACTGGACACCATCTTTCCACCAAGCGTAGAGTTTTAACCCAGCCTTGAAGCCAGCTTTATAACCTTGTTCGTATTGGTCTGCAGTCTCTTCCTTAGCCAACGTCTACCTCCTTTACACCAAAGCTCTCGAGTTCATCGCAGAAGTACATAAGTTTGACTATTGGATTATGGTACCAGGCATTCCGAAGCGTACGACCGTAACGCTCCTCCGGTGTACCTGTACCATCACTTACTAGATGATACTCAGAACCATAATGCTTCACTGGGTCGTATTCGTAAAGGCCATAAATACCCATATGAAACTTAATCATTAGGACTTCGATTAGCTCGAGTTTGATATGCTCAGCAATACGGAGTACAGAGAGCAATGCGTGTCCTTTTGGCTGCGCTCGATTCCATTTCCAAGCGCCAGCAGCTTTCTCAATATATGCGCCTACCTTACATACATCATGAAGGAGAGCTGCAATGATTAAGTTCTCTTGTACTATAGGTTGTACCCTTGCACCGTTATTAGGTCGAAACTTTATTTGATGTACATACCGATCCAGAAGGTGGTAAACACCTAAACTATGATCAGCAAGTCCACCTTCATATGAACCGTGAAACCTAATCGAGGCAGGTGAAACATAGAACCCACTACCCTCTAACCAATTAAGCATCTTGTCCATACCTTCACGCTCTGTACTCCGTAGCAGCGTAACAATTGCATCTTTTGTTGCAGTCATCTAAGTGACTCCTTTCAATAAAATGTTGTTAATTATATTACCTCGGGTAGCATGATGTGCCACCATCGTACGCTTCAATCGCCTTACCGACACGCATTCGTGCATCTTGGAGATGTCTATAGGCAATCATTAAACAAGCTTTCATTTCACCCCGCTGAGGTTCAACCGTTTGCTTATCTGGCCCGGTAGAGTTGAACGCCGGATGATCATGTAAGACTCTCATTAGTTGACCTTCTGTCGTTTGCATCAGCACCCGGAGAGCAAAACAATCCTCTTTGAAATCCGGATTACCTATGTGAGGTAACTCCTGGCGTACCTTTCCATGTGTCTGCTGGCATTCGTTTAACTGCTCATTTAGCTTGTCCACTTCCGCTTTTACAACCGCATCGCCATTTGGTAGTATCTCAGCTTCATCTGATTTACCAATTGACTTCTCTAGTTGTTCAATCGTTGGTTTACACAACTTACCTTGAGCATGATCAAGTCGTTGCTTCTTACATACGAAACACACATCATGTTTTCCTGTGTCATCCATAAGTCTAATCCTTTCATAAAAATAATCCGTAAATATGTTAATATGTTGTACCTATTGCTTTACCACTCATCTCTGATTTGATTTGTCTTTTAATACGCACCTTGTAATCAAACCGTGAGAGTAACAAATTAAGCGCATCGATAACTGTCCCTTCTTCATTTGGTAAATAGATCCAGCTAGCAATTATACGCTCGGCTAAATTGATGATCTCAATCCAATTTAGCTTTGTAAATGTATTACCTAAACTACTTCGCCCAATAACTTGATGGAGTGGATTTGGATCTCCGAGTACCATTTTCTCAAGTTTATTAAGCTCACCAAAGTAGATAACTGGTCCTCTTGACCATTCAGTCATCTCTACCCGCCTTCCCGAGATATCAGCAAATGCTTCCCAGTCAGGTGAACCAGGAGACATATCGCGGAAATCCTTTGGTAAGCGTTTGAGTAATTGTAAGGCTTTCTTAAGCTTCCGATGCTCTTGTTGTTCCATTACCTCAGTTGCAATTATAGTTTGTCTCTTAGTACTTCGCTTCTTTTTACTCATGTTACTCCTTAAGCTGTTATTCTAACAAATGGCTTACCTCCCGCTTTACCAATAACAACATTTACGTCATACGGTGGTGACCAATCAATGTAACTAATAGTCATATCATTAGTAACATTTTGCTTCTCAACTTCTTTTTTGAACTCGCCCCATGTTGTTTCTTCACTCATAAGATTCTCCTTTAATCACATTCACACTTGGTAGTAACCGCTTGTTACAATGTGTATGTATTAGATACCATTCTTCGGCCATTAATTATCTCCTTTCATCTATTAGATATTCACAATTACATAATTGACACATAACTTTGACTTCAGCTTCAATAACTTCTAGTGATTCGATCTTCGCAGAGCGTGCAATATCTTCATCATCGAGTTGCATCCGCCAAAAGTAGTTACTGTTTAGTTGTACAATTACTATTGCTAGCATCATCTCCTTTCTCTTTCACTTCAATACTTGTTACACGTTTCATTCGCTCACGCATTTCTCGTGGTAGCTGTATTAGATAACCTTGACGATCAGGTCCATCAACTCTATAGAGTTCAAAGATTGTACTCTCGAGTATATGATTGACCATACGCTTTAATCCTCGTATCTCCCATACCGGACATTGTTGCAGCTTCTTGTCCGATATGTATAACTCAGGATTCTCTTCACTAAGATTACTAAGGCAAGCTAGCTCAGTTGTTAGGTTGCTCATCATCTCCTTCCATGTGGCTTATGGCAAAAGATACAATTGTCCCAGGCTCGGTCGAGTGTTGGATTATAGATACAAATCCCTACAGGCGACTTTTGACAAGGCCAAGTACCAACTCTATGAAACTGTCCTTCGCCTTCGCCTAAATACTTATCGAGTATAGTATCTTGAGCCATACGTATATCACGAAGCTTACAAGCATAGTGACGTAATAACTTAAAGTCTTTATTAATTGTCATAGGTCTCCTTTTATAAACCTTGTATGAAACATTTTTGCATTGGCCGCCAATTCATACCTCGAAAGTTAGCCATCACCATAAGCGCTAGTTGCCAGTGCCAAGTCTTTTCAAATTCCTCTTGTGTCATATCTGGCTGGCTTTGGACAAATTCGAGTACAGCTTTTATTAACTCATCTTTGCTTATATGTGCAACATGCATTCGTTACTCCTTTCATTTACTACTCCTTGTTTATTAAAGGGTCCAATTCGGCACAATGTTAGCCCAAGAACAGTCTTCTTTACCGTCAACATGTAAAGCGAACATTGGCTTCTCTTTAGGCATTTCTGGATGATTCAAACTAAGTAGCAACTTTTCAATCTCTTCTGCGATATGTACTTTCTCTTGTTTACTAAACATTTTGCTTTTCCTTTCTTAACACAGGGGGCGCTGTTTAGATGGACTTATCCGGTTTAACTTTCAGAGACGAAACGCTCCGGATATTTTCAGTCTAGCCCTTTATGTCTCTGAAAGTTGCTTTAATAGTATGGGGTGCTTTCGGTGAAAACCCGGAATCACTTTTGTCTCTGACGCTATTAGAGACCCGGAAAAAAACAACATAGGACCGTATTACCATTATACATAATACATATATACATAGTATGTACCCCATACTCTACCTACTTAACTTCCTTAGTATTGAATTACATTAATCATAATTATTATATTATAATATACTAATTATGATCGTTTTCATCCTGTAGATCTACCCTCTCGGAAAGTTGCCGGGAAGTGGCTTCAACAGGAGGTAATACTATCGACATCCAATGTGTTGGCTTATAAGCACCTGATGCATTCGTATCGCAATACCATCCACCATCTTCACATACCCATGAGACACAAGCTGAATCTTCTTTAGGTATAGAAAACTCTCGATCCATTTTACATGTCAACACACGTACTCTTGCTTTCGGTAAGTTGTCACTAACAGATATCCAATTATCTATTAGCTTCTCCTTATCTATCTTCCGGATAATCATTGCAAGATTTACCAAATATGTCTCTCCTGTAATCACATCCATTAATAAATCAACAGACATTAACATGATTAGTTTTACATGTTTTCTAAATTCTTTATCATTCATTAGTTCTCCTCTGAACATTCAATACATGCTGCTTCTTTCTTAACCGGACACGGTTCACAACTATCTGAAGTATGTGGTTTCTTTGCCTTACATGGTACAGTACAAGTACGACTCCGATTACATATAACTTTATAATCTTCTGCTATTGGATCTTCCTTTCCTAACCAAGGCTTATCAGGATGCGGTATTGATGGCGTCTTAACGCTCTGTGTTTGGATCAATTGAGCTAATGCTTCCTCATGTTTTACCTTCTCTGCTCTCTGTGCTGCTTCAATCTCAGGTAGTATATCGCGTATTGCATCAAGTACCTTGTTGTGCACCAGTCGTGACAGCTTACCAATAACATCCTCACCTACATGCTCGAGGAATTTGTTGACGAGCGTCATCTGTGTATCTTTACCTTGCAAATGCTCCTTGTATAGTTGTAATGCCTCTTGCGTTACGGCAAGCATACTCTGTCCACTTGTATGTGCCAGCTCTTGTACCAATTCGTGTATCTCATCATG